>OGMK01000195.1_pt1 | contig 52178 bp, 60 predicted proteins | sample 1573151 | NCBI WGS metagenome assembly OGMK01 (sample SAMEA2581887, study PRJEB24529) | metagenome | biome: Human gut stool | place: China | collected 2011
ATCCCCAGTAAACACTGGGGATGGAGTTGTATTGTCATAGGGGTTGGATGCTTACCTAAATTCAAAGATTCTAAGTATGTGGCAGATATTGTGAAAATCAATGATGAGACAGGTTGTGGTGGTTTTCATGGCTATACTGACATCAACGACCCCGCCCTTGATGAATATCGCGATTGGATCAATTTCCATATTCGGATGATGGAGAGCATGAACGCCAGTAAGATGACCCTGACTGTTGGTGAGAATGTTGAACTCTGAATTCAAAATACTGATAGGTGTAACTACTAGTCTATAGTAGGTACACAGTGTTATTGATATATTTATGGCAAAGTTAATACCACTTGGCAATAATCGTGGCAATGAAAATCGCCCATCCGACGAGGAACTTAACCAGATGTTCGGCGCTTTTATGGATGCTTTCTTCGGTGGACTCTCAGATGAAGACATTGAAGAAGAATCTGACGACGACATTATACCCTTCGATGAATTCGACGATTCCGATTACTGGGATGACCTTTATGAAGGTCCAACCCCCTTCGCTTATTCCGTAAGCTCATCGAATAAGAAAAAGCGAAAGAAACCTCGCAAGAAATCAACAGACCGCCAGGTTCCAAACTACGCTTATAAGCCGAAGGGAGAGGATCCGGAAGGCTATTTCGTCAAGAAGATACACTCCGTCATCAGGTGGAGAGTGACAGGCACCAATGATGTCAACTATGGTCTGCGAGTCTTTGAGGGGTGGCTGGCTCAGGCACAAAAGTACGTGGCAAAGGAAGAGTTCTACTATGCCGTATGCATCTCTGGAGCCTTATTGTCAGATGTCCTCACCTTCCATTTACTTTGGAATCATGATTATCCCAAGCAGATGGCGAGGGTTCGCAAATTAGAACGGGCTGTATCTGAAGTCCATTACCAGTGCTTGTCTTATTCGAAAGACAAGAATTTTAATTGGATAGACCTTTGTCTCGACCTTTTGCAAAAGAAAAAAGGAAGCTATCCCTTCAATTCCAAGGGCGAGGCGGGCTTCGATATTGAAGACTATATCGAAAAAGTCATAGCCTTATTGCCAGATGAGAAGGCAAAGCAATACAGAGATGCCCATCCTACAGACAAACAACTGTTGGGGAAGCCCATCCCAGTCAGCTTGCCTGATAAGATAGAGATGCCGCAGGGACTCGAGAATGAAGATAAAGCACCATACATAACCGATTTTATCGATGAAATCCCCAATGCTCAATATTCATCATTGATTGTGAGCCTTCTTGATATAGTGAAGACTCATGAGAAGAAGTTGAAGAGTTTTGGAATAGTCAAAGCCGAAGAGTTGAGGAAGATGAAAGCCGAGTATGAGAACTTTGTCTTGGCTTATCATCGTGGTGGAATTGATGGATTCCGAAAATATTCCAACTATACTCTGACACGTCCCTTTTGGAGTATCGTTTACAACCATCATTTTTCTATCACTAATACGGCATCCAAGAATAAGTTTCTTCAACAAGTCGTGGAGCCATACTTGGATTTGGTTTGGCGTCAATGGGACAGTCCGAAGTTGCAATCAAAGTTCGATGAAGTTAAGGAAAAGGCAGCCAAGGCACAAGCCTTGAAGCAAGAACGGGAAGAGTCGCTTGCCGCTATGCCGTCTTATTTGGAAGGACTAACCTCCGACCAATATCTAGCCTTTCATGAGCAAGCCTTGCGGATATTGAATCGAGACAAGAAGAAGCTCTCAGAAAGCAGCGACATCCTGAAGGTTGACATAGAACACAGATATCAGCCCTTGCTGAAGCTTTTGAAGGAAACGCGAGATATTGAAGATAGCTTAGATGCTAAGATTCGTCAAGGCATCGATTCAATCTTCCTCTCCATCTATCAAGTTCTATGGGATTATATGCTCTATCCCTACGACTTGGATTACATAATAGAAAACAAGAAAGTGGTGAAGAAGGTGCTGGATGAGATTTGGAAGCTGAAACAATGATATAACCTTTGCGTCTGGCATGAAATATCGTTTCATCACATACCTTTGGGAATAAAATCTGCGTGGAATTTGGACTTGAAGCAAAATCTCCTTTGAAAAATTGGTGGTTTCACAGAAAAAACTTATATTTGCAGGCAAAAAAGGAGAGACAATTATGAACACAATAGCAATTGACAGCAATATATATAAAGGTGCAGAAAGTTATGCTAAATTACATAATATTAGTGTGACAGCTGCAATAGAAAAGGTGATTTCTTTATTTTTGCAAAAGGTACAACCTAAGCAAAAGCTATTAGAAACTGCTGAGTTTAATGATGTTTTGTCTTATGTTAAAACATTAAAGGCAAAAGGTGGCAAGCCGATACCGGCAGATGAAAATAGCTTAGATGCGTTGATTGATAAAAAATATGCATTATGAGAGTTTTTAAAGATACGAATATCTTAATAGATTTCTTTGTAAATCGTGCTTGAACATTGGTCATGCGGTCATCCCATAGACCGATGCTGTCACATCCTGAATATTCCTCATTCGAGCGACGACAAGTGCAGAGCGATACTGCAATGAGGAACAAAAATATAAAATCATGAAATCTTATTTCTCCATAAAGCCAGGAGCACCCTTCTTTTTAGGTAGCTCCCGCACCCTCGTCTATCATAAAGATGATGCTGTATGGGGACAAGGAACATTATAGAGTTATGCCTTCAGAAAAGATGAAATACATTCTTCGTAGAGCTGAGCAATCAGCCTTACGGACCGATATAGAGTTATCTCCTTTGAAAAGAGAGATTGAGTCAATCTTTAATCCTCGTAATATAGACATGGATTGTAATATGATATCCAATCTTCTCTTGCCATACGAGAAAATGATCAAGGAAGATATGTCGAAAGGCAACCATCGTACAGCCTTCGAGACATTTCTGGAAATCTTAGAATCCCTTTCTTATCACTTCGTGAAAGATGAGCACTTCTGTTATTTCGATGACATGTATTGTCCCGACTATACCTGCTCCGATATTTTGAAGTCCATCATTTCAGAAATTAAGTCAGGCAAAGTTGCAATCGAAGATGTAGCTTACCTCGATGCTGGCATGTCAAAGATAGTCCAGCTAGAGTCCTACGAAGATTACGGCAGTCCCTTCTGCGTGACGGATTGGGAAAGATATAAAGGATAAATAATGTATTTATAGTGACCTCTTACTTACAATAATAAAGAATATAATGATGGATTCAATATATTATTGGTTGGCAAATCATACCGCAATTTGCACGTGGCTACTTGCAATATTTGCAGTACTCACCTTTATTTTCACTTTCATTTTTAAGAAAAAGAAAGAGCATAGGCAGAATATATCAGATGTACATGATTCTACGATAAATCAAGCAGGTGGTAACATATCAATAAATTCAAAAGATGCTGAATAAAGACGAACAACAGATTAGTGGTGTTAGTAATTCAACCATTAATCAAGCTAAAGGTAATATCATTAATAATTATGGTATTAGTGTAAAAGATGTTATCGACATTGTTAACAGTGTTGTTGCTGATAAGATGTCTGTCTTTCATAAAGAAGCTGAGGAAACGGCCAAACAAAGGCTCACTGAATTTAATCGTGAATTGATAAAAAAACTTCAAGATAAAGCAGAAGAACAGATTGGTAAGTTTAATTCGCCTGCACTTCAACTAGCTGCGCGAAAGGCAGCTTGGGGGTATGTACAAAGCGGTGATACAAACGATAAAGAAAATTTCGTAGACTTACTTATAGAGCGAGTGTCTGTAGAAGAAAAGTCAACGAAGCAACATCTTATAGATGAAGCTATTGAAATCCTTCCTTCATTATCTCCAAATTGTCTTCAACTCTTGACTTTTTTAGCTTTTTCTCAGTTGATGAAGCAAAGTAAGATTTCAGAGTATGAGAATTGGATAAATAGCATAAATCCCATTCTCGATAATATATCGAAAGTTACATCTCTGGATATTGATTTTCTCAACCAGGCTAATTGTACATTTAATACAGTAGGCTTTCATTCTTCGAATTCTTTTATTGATAATCAATTAAAAAGTTGTGATTTGTTATTTCGCCACAAACCTCCGAGGAATTTTGTTGATAAGTTCTTTGCAAATCATCAAATTACTCGCCAAGATAATACTTATTTATGGCCTGCTGGAGAGTCCTTAGACAAAATAATGACTTTAAATGAAATTTTCGATTTGTTTAACTATCCTGAAATAAAGATGAAGTATACAACTTTTTCAAGTGTTTGTGACGGACTTGCAAAGCGAGGTTTTTCTGACATTGTCGATGATATACATGATTATTATAATCAAACTCAGCCATACACAAAAGAAGAAGTAGAGCAATATTTTATTGCAAAGAATCCTCATTGGCAGGATGCTCTTAGCTTATTGAAGCGTGAAGACATACGTTCCTTAAGGTTAAAGCCTGTAGGTGTGTATATTGCATGCAGACAATTGGTAAAGTTTACAGGAGACGAACTCTCTCTTGATATTTATTACAAGTGATATTCAAAAGTGTGTTGACACGCTAGCTTGGACTCTGTTTGTTTTGAATTCTGCACTGTATGAGTTTTATATTCCATAGTATATTCTTATTCGATTTTAAATACATAGAACTTGATATATTATGCTTCGAGTAGATTTACAATACGGAGATGTTCTAGTACAGATTTTAAATGATATCTCCGGACAGCTTAATAGATGTGATTGGCAGTCTGTAGACAAGAACTTTAGGCTATTTGATGAAATAGCCAAGAATAAACCGGTCTTGAGTTCGTTGCAGTTTGAAAGATGGTATTATGCTGCCGAATCTTTTTATTGCAGAGGACTTTTAGATAAAGCCATATCTTGTACGGTGGCAGCAAAAAAATATGCTGTTGGTCACGAGCAGAAGTTCAAAATGCTATTGCAGCGTGGAAGAATAGAGAGTTCTAATAAGAATAGATATGAGTTCTCGGTTAATTCCTTGTCTGCTGCCCTTTATGAAGCAGAGCAATTAGGTGAAGCCTACGTTGCGCAAGCCTACAATGAATTAGCACATATGTTTGGCTTGCGGTATGCCGCTTTAGGAATATACTTCTTGCGGAAGGCACAAGTTGTAAGTGAACGCCTGAGTGATGCCAATCTTCTTGTAAGAAATAAGCTCTCTAGGGTGAATTGTTATGCCATTCTTGCCATGCGCTACCCACAAGATGAAACTATATTCTTAGATGAAGCAAAGAAAGTGTTGGCAACAGTTGATTATGACAGCTTGCCAATGATTCAAAATAAGATGTCTTATAAGGAACTGCAAGGCAAGATATATCATGATGTAAAGCCTTTGATAGAAGCATGTGCCTATTACCTGAAAGTAGATTCTATCGATGAAGTCTGTCGACTTTGTGATGCCATCCTGGAAATAGGTGTCAATTACAATCAGGTAATTCAAGCAGTTCCTTATGTAGAGCTATATCGACAGATGGTGATTAAGCGGAATCGTAAAGACAAGGATTTAAACTTAGATTATATCAAAAAAACGGAGGAGATAATCAATGGGATATTGGGAAAATAAACGTACGGAGTTGATTAATAATCTTCCTACCATTCTAGACGTTCTGGAATGCTTAGCTTACGATGAAGAGAAATGGGCTTTGGATAACTCTGTAATGCGTGTATTATTTCCCTCTTATGAACACGAAGGAAAGTTTGAAATTGTAACAGGACCTGATGGGCAGGAAAGACTTATTCCATGCAGCTTATTTGTTAATAGGTATTATCGAGGTGAGAGTGGTTATCACAAACCATGCAAGCCTTCGTTATATCGTAAGGGAATGACAGATGAAGCAATATTCCATGAACGTATGAAGGCATGCGAATTAGAATTGTTGATAGAAGATTATCCCCTTACAGATATATTTAAAAGTGGACTTCAAATCACTTTAAATGATGGACATACCATCCATTTACATCTTAATATTGATACCGAAGCATTAGCCCAACATTATGGTATCAAGACCGATTTATTAGATTTGACAGTCGATAAATTCGTGGCAGCCTTTTTCGCCACTACTACATATAGAAATGGCAAGTATTATCCGATAGAGCCCAAAGAACCACAGTATGGTGTTATTTATATATATTCAGATATTCCTTTTTGGGAAAATGATATGTATAGCAAGCATATGAGAGTCGTAGGGTTGCAACCTTTCTCACGACCAGGCGAGCAGGCCGGATTTGTTTTACGATTGGGAAAGAAGGATGATTTTCGGAAGAAGGTACTGAAGAAGATTAAATTTCGTCAAGACAAAGATATGTCATGGTTGATTTTCAATTATACGAACCGAGCAAACAAATTGTTTCCCAAGAGTATCTTAGAAGAGAAAGCTGATGCTATCATCAATAGCAAATTCTATTCGATGAAGGCTTATGAGCTTTGTAAAGCAAGATATTATACCGATGTTGATGATAGTATTCTGATGGGATACTTAGCGGATTTGCATCTCAACATAAATGAGCAGAGTCCTGTCAAATTCTCTGATGCAGAAAAAGAGAAGGTTGTAAAGGACTGGAATGAAAGAGGATTGGACGAATTTAGGAAAAAAGTTATTTACAGACAAGTAATGAAATTCAGAGAATAACATATAAGAAATTGGTATAAGCCTATAATCTGGCGGTCCCATCCCGCACAACCTGGCGAAGACCGCTTTGGTCCGCCAACCTTATAGCGCAGCGGTTCCGAGCACCGAGTAGGGCGGTTTACATCCTTCCTTCTGAGGTTTCTGTCCCCTACAAGGGGAACCGAAGGGGTCGTAAAGACTATTGAGGAAGGCTTGGTTGGAGGTGGAGCTCCCTTTGGCTAAAGGGAGACGGAGGAAATCGAAAAAATAGTGCAGAGCAGGGCGGTTTCCTTCTTCTCGCCTGAGGAGAGAAGATCGAGATGAGAGGTGGAGTCTTCTTTAATGGGAAAAAGCGATGCCAATGAGTGCAATGAAAGCTCGCTTTCAAATTGCCGAGTGCAGCTCGCCTTATCAACAAAGAAGGACGGGATGATTTTAGAAAAAAAGAAAAAATAAAAACACAATATCATGATGAATGATTTTAAAGATATAACAGTAGCAGTAGCCGGTACCGGCTACGTAGGTCTGAGCATAGCAACCCTGTTGTCTCAGCACCATCATGTAAGCAGTAGATGTAATTCCTGAGAAAGTGGAGAAAATCAACAATAAGATTTCTCCAATCCAGAGTGATTGCATTGGAAAGTATTTGGCAGAAAAGCCATTTATACGTGACATTTTCAGTAGAGATTAATTTTTAATAGATTTATGAGAGATAGAAACAATCAGAATGGCTCTTCTCAGAAGCCATACTCTGGGATACTATATAAACTCAAAGTATCCCTCTTTGCGAATAAATTGACGAATTGGTATTTTTCAAAGGCAACCCTGCCATATTGGTGCATTCTCGCCCTCGATAGCATTGCTATCGTCATAGCGGGTATGATAGCAACCTATATCGCAGAGGGTGGAGATGTGTTGGCACGCAACTTCTGGAACTACCTCCTCATGTTCGTCTGCTCCCTGCCACTCTTTGTGGTAGGTATGCGTATGTTTCATACCTATTCCGGCATCATGCGATTCTCGTCATTCGTTGACCTGCTCCGCATATCCGGTGCCCTCGTTGTCGGTTTCATCTTGAATTGCGTACTTCTCCAGGTGATGCCAGAAAATATCCTTTGCGAGATTACCACAGAATCCATTGTCGTTATGCTCTTCATATCTATGATAGAAATGTGGACCATGCGAATCCTCGTGAAGTATATGTACGACTCCAGTTTCTCTGCCGAAAGCAAGACGCCGGTCTTCATCCTTGGAGTAAGAGAAGGTGGTATCTCCCTGGCAAAGTCCATGCGCAACGACCATCCTTCCCTGTATATCGTCAAAGGATTCACTTCTGAAGAAACCGCTATGGTAGGCAGATTCCTGCTGGGTTGCGAAGTCTATTCCTATGATGAGACTTTGATAGGCGTCATGCGTAAGATGAATGTCAAGACCCTCTTCGTAAGCCCTCTGGTCACAGAGAAGTTCCTGGAGAAGCAGGAGATGATTGACAAACTTACCGCAGAAGGTATCAAGATTATGATGATGCCGAAGGCACAGAGCTGGGACGGCAAGTCAAACCTCCGTCATCAGATGATGCGTGAGGTGGATATCGAAGACCTTCTTCCACGAGACAAAATCGAAGTGGATATGAATGCGATAGGAAAGCTCCTCAGCGGTCGCACCATTCTGATTACGGGAGCAGCCGGTAGTATCGGTTCCGAGATGGTAAAGCAGATTGCCATCTATAAGCCACAGCGCCTGATTCTCGTTGATGAAGCTGAGACCCCAATGCACGATGTCCGCCTCTTCATGAACAAGAACTATGCCGATATCCCATGCGAAACCATCGTAACCAGCATCACCAATGCCACCCGTATGGAGCGTATCTTCTCCGAGTATCATCCTGACTATGTCTTCCATGCCGCAGCCTATAAGCATGTACCGATGATGGAGGACAATCCAGCCGAGGCAGTGCAGAATAATATATATGGTACGCGCGTGATAGCCGATATGGCTGTGAAGTACGGCACCAGGAAGTTTGTGATGATTTCTACCGATAAGGCTGTGAATCCAACCAACGTGATGGGCTGCAGCAAGCGAATCTGCGAGATCTATTGCCAGGCATTGAATAAGGCGATTGTGGATGGCGAGGTAAAGGGCGTCACCCAGTTTGTTACCACACGATTCGGTAATGTCTTGGGAAGTAACGGTTCCGTTATTCCAATCTTCAAGAAGCAGATAGCGATGGGCGGTCCTATCACAGTCACCCATCCTGACATCATCCGTTTCTTCATGCTCATTCCAGAAGCCTGCAAGTTGGTATTGGAGGCAGGAACCATGGGTAAGGGAGGCGAGATTTTCGTCTTCGATATGGGCAAGCCAGTCCGCATCGCCGATTTGGCAAAGCGTATGATAGCCCTTTCGGGAGTAGATGGCATCGACATCAAGTACGTTGGACTACGAGATGGAGAGAAACTCTTCGAGGAAGTTCTGAACGATAAGGAAGCTACGATTCCAACCCATCATCCAAAGATTATGGTAGCCAAGGTTCGTGAGTATCCATACGAGTTGGCACGCAAGAACGAGGAAGACCTCTATCAGCTCTCCTTCACCTACGATGATATGGCAATCGTGAAGAAGATGAAGGAGATCGTACCAGAGTACAAGAGCCAGCACTCAAAGTACAGCGAGCTTGATCACAATTAAACATTATACATTAACAATTCTACATTAGACAAAATGTTATTACTCATATTAATATTAGTCGGAGTCCTCTCCGCCATAGCCCTCCTCATCATCCTCTGGGATTATTTCAAGCATGGAGGTGCAGCGGTATGGGACACAGAACATCCTGGCAGAATTATCACCCAGAAGGTGGCGAAGAACAGAAAGAAGAAATAATCTCACAGATCTCATGGATTTTGACTCCTTCGGAGTTCTTCCATTGAGAGACCAAATGAGAATCCCCGTTGCTTGCAACGAAGAGAATCCGTGAGATCCGTGGAATCCGTGTGGGAGACTCTTTCTGAATCACAATGCAAAGATACAACATTTCTCATTCCCAACTCACCGTTCCTCACCGTTGCTCAACGATACTCACCGATTATCACTGATAGGGTTATGCTCCATAAGTATGATATTTAGCTATCGTAACCATGATACTTAGCCATCGTAACTATCTTGTTTACGCCTTACTTACCCTACCCACCCCTAGAAGTGCAGGCCGGGGCTGTATCCTGCAGAAGATAGTCGTTCTCTAAGTAAGAGTGAGGGTGAACACTTGGTGATGAAGTCGGTGAAGGGTGAACCCAGATGCCAACCTTTAGCGTTAATAATGTGTTAAAAACACTATATAACCCATTATAATAGAGACTCTTATATTTCTAGCATGCGCTGTATATACAAAGTTCTTTTTACTAGGGTTCACCCCTGAGCCGAAAAGGTGAATGCTTGGGGCAAGTGTTCACCCCGCTGTTCACCTCCTCGGCGGCAGTATTAATGTGGTACGCACCCTCAAGGTGGCTGGCCGAGACCAGTTGATGCAGATAATGGACTATCTGGACAACATAGAAGAAGAATATCACAAGTTCTATCCCAACGATCCCTGCCCGATGGAAGGTGCCTACAAGGTAAGCTTCGAAAAATCTTCTTGAATTTTAAGAACTAAAAAATATAAAAACACAATATCATGATGAATGATTTTAAAGATATAAAAATAGCTGTAGCCGGTACCGGCTACGTCGGTCTGAGCATAGCAACCCTGTTATCTCAGCACCATCATGTAACAGCAGTAGATGTAATCCCCGAGAAGGTGGAGAAACTCAACAATAAGATTTCTCCTATCCAGGACGATTACATCGAAAAGTATTTGGCAGAAAAGCCATTGAACCTCGTGGCAACTCTTGACGGCAAATCAGCCTATAAGGATGCAGATTTCGTTGTGATTGCAGCACCAACCAATTACGACCCAGTAAAGAACTACTTCGATACAACCCATGTAGAAGAAGTCATCGACCTGGTTCTGGAGGTAAACCCAGATGCAGTGATGGTCATTAAGAGCACCATCCCTGTAGGTTACACCCGCAACCTTTACTTGAAGTATGCCAAGAAGGGCGTGAAGAAGTTCAACCTCCTCTTCTCTCCAGAGTTCCTTCGTGAGAGCAAGGCACTCTATGATAACCTTTACCCAAGCCGTATCATCGTAGGCTATCCAAAGATTATCGAGCGTCCTGAGTTCGCAGAGGAGAACGAGGCTATCAAGTCTGTAACTAATGTTGAGATGCTGAAGGATGCAGCCAAGATCTTCGCCGCTCTACTCCAAGAAGGTGCCATCAAGGAGAACATTGATACCCTCTTCATGGGCATGAAGGAAGCTGAGGCTGTCAAGCTCTTCGCCAATACCTATCTGGCACTCCGAGTAAGCTACTTCAATGAGTTGGATACATACGCAGAGGTAAAGGGACTCGATACCAAGGCAATTATCGATGGCGTAGGTCTCGACCCACGAATCGGCACCCATTACAACAACCCAAGCTTCGGCTATGGTGGTTATTGCTTGCCAAAGGATACCAAGCAGCTCCTGGCAAACTATGCCGATGTTCCAGAGAACCTGATTGAGGCAATCGTAGAGAGTAATCGTACCCGTAAGGACTATATTGCTGATGCCGTACTCCAGAAGGCTGGCTATTACAGCTATGCCGATGCCAACAGCTATGATGCCAGCAAGGAGCATAACTGCGTGATTGGTGTCTATCGCTTGACCATGAAGTCAAACAGCGACAACTTCCGCCAGTCAGCCATCCAGGGCATTATGAAGCGTATCAAAGCAAAGGGTGCAGAGGTCATCATCTATGAGCCAACATTGGAGGAGGGTAGTACCTTCTTCGGTAGTAGAGTAGAGAACAATCTCGAAGCTTTTAAGGCACAGAGCCACGCCATCATAGCTAATCGCTATGATAATTGTCTGGATGATGTCAAGGATAAGGTTTATACACGAGATATTTTTAGAAGAGATTAATGAAAATTCTTATTGTTTTCTAAATCGATATAAATATGTAGCTTTTAGTATTTGGAAATAAATTTATAGTTAATAAATCAGATTGCAATGAAAGTAGTTCTCTTAGCTGGTGGTTTTGGTTCACGTATAAGTGAAGAAAGCCAATTTAAGCCCAAACCAATGATAGAGATTGGTGGTATGCCAATTCTTTGGCATATAATGAAAGAGTATACTTATTATGGGTATACAGAGTTTATTATATGTGCAGGTTATAAACAAGAATACATTAAAGAATGGTTTGCCAATTATTTTATTCATAATTCCGATGTAACCTTTGATTATCGAAATGGTAAAAATGAGATGAGTGTTCATCAAACAAATATGGAACCATGGAAAGTTACTATTGTTGATACAGGTTATAATACAATGACCGGAGGACGAATAAAGCGTATTCAAAAATATGTTGGTAACGAACCATTTTTAATGACTTATGGAGATGGGGTATGTGATGTTGAAATAGATAAACTTGTTAAGTTTCATAAATCTCATGGTAAACTTGCTACTCTAACAGCAGTTAAACTTGCACAAGATAAAGGTGTCATTGATATAGAAAATGGTGCAGTCAAGGCTTTTAGAGAGAAAAGTGCCATTGATGGAGCACCAATAAATGCTGGTTATATGGTTCTTCAACCTGAGGTGTTTGATTTGCTTGATGGTGATACTTGTGTTTTTGAGAAGGTAGCACTTACTCAACTTGCAGAACAAGGTCAGCTTATGTCTTATGTTCATACAGGTTTTTGGCAGTGTATGGATAATATTCGTGAGAAGAATATGCTAGAAAAACTTTTAGCAGAAAATAAAGCTCCTTGGAAGCGATGGGAACGTAATGTGCCTATTTCTGAATACATAAAATAATTATATTATGATAGATATATTTAATGGCTTTTTTGAAGGCAAGAAAGTTCTTGTAACAGGACACACTGGTTTTAAAGGCTCCTGGTTGTGCATCTGGCTGCATGGGTTGGGTGCAGAGGTCGTAGGGGTAGGTCTTGACCCATATTCTGAGCGTGACAACTTTGTACTTTCAGGTATCGGTTCTAAAATAAAGGCTGATATCCGTGCAGATATTCGTGACGGAGAAAAAATGAAACAAATCTTTGCAGAATATCAACCAGAGATTGTATTCCACTTGGCTGCACAGCCTTTGGTCCGTCTTTCCTACGAGATTCCTGTAGAGACATACGAAGTGAACGTCATGGGAACTATTTATATAATGGAAGCTATCCGTGCTACCAAGAGTGTGAAGGTGGGTGTGATGATTACTACCGACAAGTGCTATGATAACAATGAGCAGTTGGAAGGATATGTAGAGACCGACCCATTTGGAGGTTATGATCCATATAGTTCTTCTAAGGGTGCTTGTGAGGTGGCTATTCAGTCATGGAGACGTTCTTTCTTCAATCCTGCTGACTATGGAAAGAAACATACCGTGAGTCTTGCATCTGTAAGAGCTGGTAACGTAATCGGTGGTGGTGACTGGGCAAAAGATCGTATTATACCAGACTGTATTCGGGCTTTGGAGACAACCAAGGTGATAGATATCCGTTCTCCAAAGGCTGTTCGTCCATGGGAGCATGTGTTGGAACCTTTGTCTGGATATATGCTCTTGGCTCAGAAAATGTGGAATGTTCCTACAGGTTACTGCGAAGGATGGAACTTTGGTCCGGAAGCTGACAGCGTATTAACCGTTTGGGAAGTTGCGTCTGCCATCGTTGAGAATTTCGGCTTTGGTGAGTTAAAGGATGTTTCTGATCCGAATGCTCTCCATGAGGCAAATCTTTTGATGCTCAATATCAATAAGGCAAAGACCCGTTTGGGTTGGAAGCCAAGACTGAATGCCAAGCAGTGTGCCATGCTTACCTCTGACTGGTATAAGCGATACAAGACTGAAAATGTATATGATCTCTGTGTGGAGGAAATCAATAAATTCATAGGATAATGAAAGCTTTTGTAACTGGTGCAAGTGGTTTTATCGGTTCATATTTAGTAAAAGCACTTGTTGATGATGGACATGAAGTACTCTGTTTAAAAAGAATTACTTCAAAGTTAGATTCATTGGATGGATACGAAAAACGTGTAAAATGGGTGAATACTTCTGATAATTGGCAGGAGGCTTTCATTGAGATCCAACCATATATAGTATTTAACTTAGCCTGGAATGGTGTTGCTGCAGCAGATAGAGTTGTTTGGGAAAAGCAAGTTAGCAATATTGCTATGCAACAAGAACTACTTGATTTAGCATTAAAATCTGGCTGTAAGAAATTCGTAGGTACAGGATCGCAATCAGAATATGGGGATTTTAATGAAAAAATTGATGAGGAATATCCTGTAAACCCTAAGACAGCTTATGCTGCGGTAAAGGCTGCATCTTTAACTATCATGAGAAGCTTTTGTGAAATCAATCATATTGATTGGTATTGGTTTAGGTTGTTTCCTTTGTTCGGTCCTCACGAGGCTGATAAATGGTTAATTCCTTCACTCATAAGAAGTATTTCTAATGATACACATATGGATCTAACACCAGGAGAGCAGAAACTCGCTTATTTATATGTAGGTGAATGTGCCAAAGCTATTGAAATGGCCATTTATGCAGATAATAAGAGTGGTGTTTATAATATCTGTTCAGATAATCCAACTTCGTTAAAAGAGCTGGTAACCAATATTCGTGATAGAATAAATCCTGATTTTAAACTTAATTTTGGTTCCCTTCCTTACAGATATGGTCAATGTATGTACATGGAGGGAGATACAACAAAGTTACGAGATAACATATACAACTTAAATACTTCGGATTTTGAAGTCCAATTGGATAATACCATAAAATATTATTTAAAACGATATGACAATGAAAAATAATGAATTGTTTCAAAAGGCTCAGTCTGCAAGATATTTAGCATTAGAACTTGCGCATAATGCTAATGAGTCTCATTCAGGAGGAGCGATGTCAATGGCAGATGTCTTAATTACGCTTTATGCTAATTATCTAAATAATACTCCCCAAACTCAAAATGAAGTTAATCGTGACCGTTTTATTTTGAGTAAAGGACATTGCTGCTCTTTGTATTATGCAATTTTAGCTGAGATGGGGTTCTTTACCAAGCAAGAACTTTTGGATAACTTTGCAAAAAATGGAACCCATTTCTTTGCTCATGCATCTCACACCCTTCCAGGTGTAGAACTTTCTACAGGAAGTCTTGGTCATGGATTACCTGTTTCTTGTGGCTTGGCTCTTGGTTCTAAGCGTAGCGGTTTAGGCTTTGATGTATATTGTATAGTTGGTGATGGAGAAATGGATGAAGGTAGTAATTGGGAAGCTATTATGATGGCTGCTCATAATAAGCTAGATAATCTTTGCCTCATTATCGATAAGAATCAAATGCAAGCATTGGGTGATACCAAAGATGTGCTATGCTTGGACCCAATGGCAGATAAATTGAAAAGTTTTATGTGGAATGTAGTAGAGATAGATGGACATGATTATGATCAGATTGTCTCTGCTTTTGATAATTTCAAGAACTGCAAAGGTAAGCCAACTGTAATTGTCGCAAATACGGTTAAAGGAAAAGGAGTCAGTTTTATGGAACACAATCTTAAGTTCCATTATAGTGCTCCTACAGATGTTGAATTAATGAAGGCTAAGGAAGAATTATTATGAGAACTAATTTTATAAATCAACTTATTGAAGAAGCTCGTCACAATGATAAAATATTTCTTTTGGTTGGCGATTTAGGATATCATGTGATAGAACCATTCGCAGAAGAGTTTCCTGACAGATTTTTAAATGTAGGAATTGCTGAGCAAAATATGGCGGGTATTGCTGCAGGTCTTGCTATGACCGGATATAATGTATATTTCTATTCTATTGGAAATTTCCCAACTATACGTTGCTTGGAACAAATTCGTAACGATATAGCTTATCATCAGGCCAACGTTAAAGTAGTTTCAGTTGGAGCTGGTTATGCTTATGGAAGTTTGGGAGCTACCCATCAAGCAACCGAAGAAATTGGTGCATTACGAGTTTTGCCTAATATGGTTGTCGCAACTCCTGGAGATCCACTTGAAGCAAGAGCTATTACAAAAATATCTGCGTCATATGATGGTCCGATGTATATACGTTTAGGAAAAGCAGGAGAAAAGATAGTGCATACTGAGGATCGTATAAATTTAAAAATTGGTGATATCTGTAGTGTAATAACACGTGAAGGAAAACAAACTGCAGTTTTGGCGTGTGGTAATATCTTAGATGCGGCATTGCGCCAGATTAACGATGAAAACTTGAATTATGACCTTTATAGTGTTCCTTTTGTTAAACCTATAAATAGGGAACAACTGATAAATATAGTTAAAACGCATCCAGCTGGCCTTATAACGATAGAAGAACATCAAAAGTCCTGCGGTATGGGGTCTGCTATTGTAGAAGTTTTGAATGATCTTTATTATGAAGGTGATATTGAAGTCTATCCAAAAGTTAAACGCATTGCAATACCTGATGAGTTTGCAAGCGTGGTTGGTACGCAGAATTATCTTCGAGAATATGAAAAATTGACATTACTATAAAGGCCGTTTTATGTTTATGATAAAATCTTGTGCCAAAAAGATTGGTATGGATGGGGCTATTGCTTATTCATCTGCAGCTCGAATTATTCAAGCTGCAACCAATCTTTTTACGGTTTTTTTTATAGCGGTTTTATTGTCACCTAGTGAGCAAGGTTATTATTATACTTTTGCAAGTGTGGTTGGTATACAGGTATTCTTTGAGTTGGGATTTACTGGAATTATGACACAATATGTAGCTCATGAAGTGGTGCATCTGTCACTTAATACCACTTATTCTTATGAAGGCAATAATTTTCATCTTTCTCGATTGGCATATTTAATGCATTTTTGTGTTAGGTGGTATACATTAATAACTATTCTTTTTTTTGTTATCGTAAATATCGTTGGTTTTTTCTTCTTCGATAGTTATAGTAACACAATTGATGATGTTGATTGGAAAGCTCCGTGGATTTTACTTAGTTTCACAACCGCATTAAAACTTTTTCAGGCGCCATTCACTGCAATAATTACAGGTTTAGGTAAAGTGAAAGAAATGAATAAAGTATTGTTTTATCAGCAACTATTCATACCATTGGCTATGTGGTTAAGCTTATTTTGCGGATTAAAACTTTACGTACTTGGAATAAGTTCACTTGTCGGGGTTTTGATATGGTTTATTTATGTTTTGAAGACATCGCTAATTAAAATACTTGTCAATCTTTGGAATAGTAAAATAACTAATAGGATAAATTATGTTCAAGAGATTTTTCCATATCAATGGAAAATTGCGCTAAGTTGGATAAGTGGTTATTTCATTTTTCAGTTATTCAACCCCGTATTATTTGCGACAGAAGGAGCGGTTGTTGCAGGACAAATGGGAATGACTATTTCCGTTCTTAATGGTATACAAGCTCTCGCTATAAGTTGGCAGAATACTAAAATACCTTATTACTCTGGATTGATAGAATTAAAAAAATATAAAGAATTAGATTCTGTATTTTCTATGACTACAAAGCAGATGGTTGGCGTAAGTATAATATTGAATATATTAGTGCTAATATTTATAGCAGGGTTAAAATGCTCAAATTTGAGTATATCTGGTAAACTTATTTCTGAGCGTTTTTTACCTATTCCTGCTTTTATATTGATGTCTCTAACTATTTGTTTGAATCAGTTAATTCATTCTTGGGCAACATATCTTAGATGTCACAAAAAAGAACCATATCTTGTTTTGTCAGTTGTAGAAGGAGTACTATGTATGTTGTCAACATTGATTCTTGGTAATATCTTTGGACTTTATGGGATAGTTGTAGGTTATTTTATAATCTTGGTTGTTCATGTAATTTGGGCAAAATATATTTTTAATATTAAAAAAATACAATGGCATCATGAGTAATAAAAAGGTTTTACTTTCAATATGTATTCCTACATATAATAGACCTGAACATATAAAAAATCAGGTAAAAGATGTGTTGAAACAGCTTACTTCGGAAACTAAACTCATTGTTTTGGATAATCATTCTCAGATACCTGTATCAACATTGTTTTCTGATGATGATTTGAAAAAATTTACACTTATTAGGCATCATACTAATATTGGGGGTGATGCTAATAATGCAAGATGTTTAGAATTAGTTCAAGAAGGTTGGGTTTGGTTATTAGGTGATGATGATAGAATCAGTCCAAACGCTGTATCTACAATTCTTCAATTAATCAAGTCTCATGCAGACTATTGTTTTATTAATATGTGTAATAAGCAATCGGAATATGTAACTAACTTTGAGGGCTTTGTCAATCATTTAAAGATAAGAGGAGCTTGGGGAAATTCATTTTTTCAGTCTGCTTGTTTATATAATATGAGTAAATTATATAAATCGTTGTTTTGGCTATACAGCTTTTTATCTACTCAAATAGGACAGTTCTGTATTATTTTAAAACATATGGAATTGTATGATGATAAATGCTTTTTTTCTGATACAAGTGTTATTATAGATAAAGACGATGCTAAGTGGAATAAATTGCAGTTTATAGATAATACCTCTTTAGTATTTGATAGAATGCATTATAAACATAGCATATTACGCCCAACTTTGTTTAAATCAATGGTAGATTCATATTTGGAATTTTTGGCAAGTGCACATATATCTTTAGGGGAAAGAGTCCATTATTTTAGATTAGTGTTCAATAAAATGGGATTTTTCAACGTACTTATATTTAATAGATTATACCTTTGCCGGTATTTTGTACGAAGATATTTTCCTATAAAAATTTACAATTACTTAGTTAAAAAAATAAAAAAATGATATTCAGACTTTTTTATTTGATTTTTAAATCAGTTAGATTTTTGAAAAAATCTGATTTTTTGATTTTAAGATTTTTAGGATTTTTTGTTTATCCTGTTTATAGGTTGTATTGTCTAATAATAGGTGTTGATATTCCTGTTTCTGTATCTGTGGGGCGAAATTTTTATATAGCTCATATGGTTGGTACGGTGATTAATGCAAAAACAATAATAGGAAATGATGTGTTTATGAGACACTGTACAACAATAGGCAATAATGGTAAAAATGATCTTTGTCCTATTATAGGTAATAATGTTAATATCGGTTCTAATTGTTGTATTATCGGTGGTATAACAATTGGAAATAATGTCATTATAGGTGCCGGATCTATTGTTATAACAGATATTCCTTCTAATTCTATTGTTGTTGGGAATCCTGGTAGAGTGGTAAAAAAAATATAATAATTATGTCTCTACTTATTTTAAATGCTTTTCTTTTAACGATATTAGTTCTGCTTATTAATAATAAGAAGTCCCGTAATAATGGGTTCTTATTTTCTGTAATATTCGTGGTTTTGTTGTATCTTCATTCTTGTATAGATCCTAATACAATGGAAGATTTACCTCGATATTGCGATAGTTTTAGACAATGGGCTAATATGGCATTGGAAGACATCTTAGTTACATATAGGAAAACTGAATATGCTTTTCTTATTCTTAACTGGTTTGTATCATTATTTACTGATAATTTCGGGATGTTTTTGTTAGTTGAGTCGTTTATTATGATGTTATGTTATTATATCTGGTGCTTTAAGTATTCACCATACATAATGCTATCATTATTATTAATGCTTCTTTTGACGTTTAATCAATCTATATTTGTGTTAAGACAACATCTAGCTATTGCGATTACTCTCTTATCTTATCCATATATATTGAATAGAAAAATGATGCCTTACCTATGTATTTGTGGGCTTGCATTTTTTATGCATCACTCATCAATCGTTTGGCTCCCAGTTTATTTTTTCTATTATTTAAAGAGTAGAAAAAAAACTATAGTTTTATTAGTTGGACTTACTTTTCTTGTTAGTTATTCAGTAGGTCATGTTGGTATGTTGAACGAAGATTTAGATTTGGGATATGATTCTTATATTACTGGAAATAAAGTTGGTACTTCTAATTTAGTAGAGTTCTTTATAAATATTGCTATATTTGCTATGTATATTTTTGCGTTAAAGCAAAAAGCTCTTGATGAAGGCTTGTATAAATTGCTTACAATCTTATTGCTGTTGTCGGTTGTGGGTGCATTTCTTGGAACTTCAATTTCTACATTGACACGATTGTTGCTTTACTATAAAGTAGCCGTTATTTTAGCAATCCCTGTAACAATTCTTCATTTAAAAAGTAATTTTGTGAAAGTATTGTATGTTTCAATTTGTTTATTGATATTTGCCTATGTTACTTTTTGGGGGAGTACTAGTATTTATTATATAAGAATGAGTTATTTGGATCCTTCTGATGTTTTTGTTTTAGTATCTGTTTTTTCTTATTTTTTAATTTCATATATATATAAAAAAATAAAAGTATATGACTATAAATAGAGTTTCGGTAATAGCATGTTTTGGCTTTAACCATAATCGCGTTAACGGTCAAAATGTAAAGTCAAGAATTATTGCTAAAGCGTTAGAAGCGAGTACTAAAATTAAAAAGGTTGATACTTCTGGCAGAAGTAATCTGCTAAAGTTGCCATTTAAAATTTTAGCATCGTTGTTTTCTTCTGATAATGTTATAATTATGCCTGCGCAAAATGGTCTAAAAGTTATAATGCCTTTAGTCGCATTGCTTAATGTTTTTTTTGGAAGAAAAATACACTATGTAGTAATTGGAGGTTGGCTGCCAGATATGGTGAAAAATCATAAATGGTTAAGATTTTTTTTAAAAAAATATGATTCTATTTATGTTGAAAGTGTTCATATGAAGCATAAATTAAATCTTGTTAATGTTGAGATTATGCCTAATTGTAAACAATTAAATATTGTAGAAACAAAAGTTGGTTTTAATATTAAAAAACACCAATATAGATTCTGTACTTTTTCAAGAGTTATTAAAGAAAAAGGAATAGAAGATGCTATTAAGGCTATAGAGTTAGTTAAAAAGAGAACTAATTGCTTAGACTTAAAACTTGATATTTATGGCACAATAGATGAAGAGCAAAAAGAATGGTTTAATAGATTGTTGCAAAAATATTCTCATGTTGCTACATATAAAGGTGTTGTCCCTTTTTCTGATAGTTCAGAAATCCTTAGTACTTATTATGGTTTGTTATTTCCTACTTATTATGAGGGGGAGGGGTTTGCCGGAACTATTATTGATGCTTATGCTGCAGGTTTACCAATTATCGCTAGTGATTGGAAGTATAATTCAGAATTTGTAAAAGATAAAGTAAATGGTTTAATACATAAAGTAAATGATATTAATGATTTAGCAAATTGTATAATATGGGCTATATCTCATCCGAAAGAGTGGGAAGCTTTTGGACATAGAAATAATGAAGAGGCAAAAAAATACATGCCAGAAAAGGTTGTTGAAAAATTAGTAATGAATATTAATAATAAATAGTTATGAATGAAAAATTAGTTTCTATTATAACTCCCTGTTATAATTGCTCTAAGTTTATTGGACAGATGATTGAGTCGGTACAGGCTCAGACTTACACCAACTGGGAGCTGCTTATCACAGACGATTGTTCTACTGATAACAGCCGAGAGATAGTTGAGGGCTATGCCAAGATTGACCCTCGTGTAAAATACTTCAAGCTTGAGCAGAACTCTGGTGCTGGTATCGCAAGAAACAATAGCATCAAAGAAGCACTGGGCCGCTATATCGCATTTCTAGACTCGGATGACCTTTGGGCTAAGAACAAACTTGAACGCCAGATTGACTTCATTCAAAAGAATGAATATAAGTTCATATTCTGTCAGGCAATAGTGATTGACACAGATGACAATATTGTTGGTTACAATAAGCGCAAGCCAAAGGTGTCGTTATTCAGCACCAAGGTAATCAACTACATCGGTACCAGCGGTGTGATGTACGACACCAAGGAGATTGGTAAATTCTATATGAAGCCTATCAGAAGACGTCAGGATTGGGTGCTATGGATGGATATTCTGAAGGTTACAAAGTATGCTTACTGTCAGCAAGAACCTCTTGGAATCGTACGCACTAACAATACCGCTTCTTTGTCTGGCAAGAAGTCCAAATTACCAGCATACCATATAGAGGTATACAATAAATATTTGGGGTATCCGAAACCGCTTGCTGTATTGTTCTTCTATTGTATTTCACTTCCTTGCTTCTTGGTAAAGAAACTAAGATATAAGTTTGAATACAAGAAGTACAGAACTGAGCATCCTGAGAAGTTTCACCTTTAATCAATGATGAAATGAACAAAAAAAAGAAAGTTGTTTACGATAAGCACACTAAGTGGTTTTATCTTGGGCAAGCAATTCTGTCGGTCATCACCCTTAGGCTGTTCTATGACTTGTTTTACCTGTTTGCTTATTTCATAGTGAACCACACAATGGGCGTAAGACTTGCAACAATAGGAAAAGGTTCAAAAATTCACCCTACCGCTCTAGTAAGACATGGAGAGAGGGTTGTGCTTGGTAAGGGATGCTTTATCAATCATAACAATGTGCTCCAAGGCGGTAAATCGAAGGCCAAATTAATTTTGGGCGATTATGTTCAAACTGGTCCTAACGTAATGATGTTCGCATTCAATCATGGTACAGAGTTAAATGGAATACCAATGATTGATCAGGATTACATCGAGGCCGACACTGTCATTGAAGACGATGTATGGGTCGGTGGCGGAACGGTAATTGTGGCTGGCGTACACATTGGAAAAGGATGTGTAATAGGCGCTAACAGTGTCGTTACCAAGGATCTTCCTGAAAATTATATTTGTGCAGGAGTGCCATGTAAACCGATTAAACCAAGAGTATAATGAAACAAAAGATATTACTGTTAGAGGGAGATTATACCCAGAGCCTTCCAATGGCTCGTTCTCTCGCTAAAAGAGGGTATATCGTAGATGGTATATTTGAATCGAAGTTGAGTTATGGCTATGGTTCCAGATACTTCGATAAAAAGATGGTCTTTCCTGAAGTTGGAAACATGGAAAAGTTCCATACGTACTTGTTATCTGTACTGAAGTATGAAAACTATGCTGCGGTAGTACCTCTAAATGATGATAGCTCTACTCTTTTGAGTAGGTATAAAGAAGAGTTCCTTAAATACACAAAGTTTGTGTTGCCTGATTTTGACAAATACTCAGTTGGATATGACAAGCATCAGCTCATGAACATTTGTAAAGTCAAGGGATATCCACATCCTGAGACTATATGTGTGGAAGGAAATGACCTAAACGCAATAGACTTGTCATCTATTCGTTTCCCTCTTTTGATAAAGCCCAATTATACAAGTGGAGCAAGAGGTATGACGTTGTGTAATAACGAGTCAGATTTAAAACAAGCGTTTCCTTCAATTCAAGCGGAGTATGGCGACTGTCATCTTCAACGGTTTGTGCCCAAAGGCGGACATCAGGTCGAGGTGCAGCTGTATGTGAACGAGAAGGGCGAACTCGTGCAGTCATCGGTAATCAAGAAGTTTCGTTGGTATCCTGAAAATGGCGGTAGTAGTTGCTGTAATATTTCTTGCGTAAATAAAGAGATTGTTGACATCTGCTATCGTTTGCTATTAGATATTGGGTGGATTGGTTTTGCGGATTTTGATACGATAGAGGATCCGAATACGGGAGAGTTATTGATTATGGAAATCAACCCTCGTGTACCAGCTTGTGTGAAAAGTGCTTTTGCTTCAGGAATAGATTGGGCAGATGTTATTGTTAGTGAGTATTTAGGCAAAGAACATCAAAGATATTCGATGGGCAGAGAGGTTTATCTGCGCCATCTCGGTTTTGAAACATTGTGGTTCGCTTATAGCAAAAACAGATGGAAAACGACACCGAATTGGTTTAAGCTTATTGGCTCCAATATCTATTATCAAGACATGAGTTCATGGTTAGATCCTATGCCATTCATCCGTGGTTCGTGGGGCAACATAAAGAAGCAACTTGATCCTAAATTCAGAGAAGCAAAGTCTGGTACAAGAACCCCAAAATCAGAGAATGGGGGGGGGTAAAATTGTAGCACTCAACTGTTTCTATAATTACAACCTTAATGCTGCTTAATTATGGAAACAAATGCTACAGTATTGCTTTTAGAAGCATATTTGATACAAACCCAAATTATTGCAAAAACACTTCATCAAGCAGGCTACAGGGTAGTGTCGTTCTGTGAAGAAAAGTATTCTTACGGTTTTCATTCAAGGTATATTGATGAGAAGGTGCATACGATACCATGTGAAGGCAACCAAGAAGAATACTTCAAACTAATTCTTGAATACATACAGTCTCATCCAGTGTGTGCAATTATTCCAATGAGTGATGAATCTGCAAAGATTATTGCAGAACATAAGGACGAATTGGGAAAGTATACGTCTGTGTCTTGTCCTGAATATGAAAATTTCGTGAAAGGATATGACAAGAACGAACTCATGAAGGTATGTAAAGGAATGAATGTGGATCATCCTCTGACAATAGATTTGAGCGAAGATTATTCTTTGGACGATATGCTGTATCCTGCCATAATAAAGCCGAACATAACGTCTGGTGGTAGAGGAATGAGCATTGTTGAGAACAAGGAGGAGCTTGAATCTATAATTCCTTCTACTATTGCCCAATTCGGTCAATGCCATGTACAGGAATTTATTCCGCAGGGAGGCAGACAGATTAAGGTTCAAATGCTTATCAACGAAAAAGGAGATATGGTTTGTTATTCGGTGATGCAGAAAACAAGATGGTATCCTGTAAAAGGAGGAAGCAGTTGTTGCAATATAAGTATAGATGAACCACAATTGCTTGCAGATTGCTACAGGGTGCTAACTGCACTCGAGTGGAGAGGTTTTGCAGATTTCGATGTGATAGAAGATCCAAGAAATGGCAAACTAAAAATCATGGAGATTAACCCACGTGTACCAGCTTGCGTGAAAAGTGCAGTGGTATCTGGTATCAATTGGGGTGAGGCTATAGTTAACGATATTCTTCACCTTCCCCAGAAACACTATGAGTACACTCCTGGAAAGACTCTTCGATTCCTTGGTTTTGATATGCTATGGTTCCTTAAATCCCCGGATAGATTCAAGGCAGCCCCTTCTTGGTTTAAGTTCTTTGGAAACGATGTATATTATCAGGATCTGGATTTTTCGGATTTAGGCTCTTTTATATGGGGTACGTTTGGAAATATAAAGAAACTGTTCAGCTCTGATTTTCGTAAATCAAAGGCTGGTTTAAATTAACAAATAATGAACATATTAACATTTGATATTGAAGACTGGTACAATCATGATGATTATTCCCGTGACTTTGCATGGGAGAAGCATGAGGTCCGCATATATGAAGGAACAGACAAGATTCTTTCTGCATTGGATGAAAAAGGCTTAAAGGGCACTTTCTTCTGTGTTGGCTGGATTGCTGAACATCATCCGCAAGTAATAAGGGATATTGCAAATGCTGGGCACCATTTGGGCTGTCATTCCTATCAGCATGAATTGGCAACACGTTTTACTCGGGAAGAATTTAAAGAAGATACATATAAGGCAAAGTGCTTGATTGAGGATGTGGCTGGATGCAAGGTTGATGCTTTTCGAGTTCCTTCATTCTCGATAACAAGAGAAAATCTTTGGACTTTTGACGTTCTTTCTGAACTTGGGTTCAAGTATGATAGTTCTGTTTTTCCTTCAACTCATGAATTTGGAGGTATCCCCGGATTTAAGGCAGAGCCTACGATACTAAAAACAAATAGTGGTGATATCTACGAGTTTCCAATTAGCTTAGGTAAATTTTTAGGTAGAGAAATAGTATATTCGGGTGGTGGATATTTCAGAGTTATGCCATATTGGTTGCTAAAGAAATTGACTGCAAAAGCACCATACCTGATGTCATATTTCCATCCAAGTGATTTTGATCCAGATCAACCTAATATGCCACAGCTGTCTTATATGCGTCAGTTTAAGAATAGAGTTGCACTTAAAGGCTCATATGAAAAATTCAAACGGTATATTTCAGACTTCGATTTTGTTAGTCTGAAAAAAGCTGTGGAAGTAATAGATTGGGAGAAATATAATACTATTCATATCAATAACATTTGATACAGTGTTTTATAGGTATGCATAAATTGCTATTTCAAATAATTAGCAAGGCAATTGGAACTCAGAAAGAACAAATATACGTATCTGTGAGCGACAATTGGAAGAAAGTTATTTCCATGGCTACTACTCATATGTTAGTAGGGCTTTGTACTGATGCAATATCCCAATTGCCTAAAGAGAAGAGACCATCTTATGAGGTGCTGATGAATTGTATTGGACATACTGTAATGCTTGAGAAAGCATATGAACAACAGAAAGAGACAATCAAGAAGTTGTCGAAATTCTTTGCTGACCATGGATTGAAGATGGTGGTGATAAAGGGATATGGTCTATCGGGGTTATATCCTGTTCCTAAACATAGAGGGAGTGGCGATCTAGATGTTTATTTCTGCGGGAAAGGACAATATGCTGATGAACTGATAAAGGGAAAGGGTATTGAGGTTAAACAGAATGAAGAGAAGCATAGTGTATATAGCATTAATGGCATTCATGTGGAGAATCATGCTTCTATGATTTGTGAGCAAGAACACTTGTCGCTATTGAAGGTGGAAGAGTTCTTGAAGGAGGAACTTAATAATAATCTTCATATTGACGAGAAAACTGGTTGTTGGTTGCCTTCTACAATGTTTAATGTTGTTTTTTTACCCTTGCATTTTGCTGGACACTTTGTGTATGGTGGAGCAAATCTAAGGCAGATAGTTGATTATGCTTTGGTGGTGAAGATGGCGAATCTTAGCTCTAATACTAATCAAATAGATTGGGAGAAGGTAAAGACATTGGCTATTGAAGGTGGTTATTTCAAATTCCTGTGTGGCTTGAATGGAATTTGTATAGACTACATAGGTGTTCCTTCTGAATGTTTTCCTAACTGGCAAAGGTACAATGATATAGAAGAACGAATGTTGGCTGAAGTCCTAAATCCAACATCTGTTGATGTACATTCTTTGCCAAGTAAGATAAAACGATACTTCAAGAACCGTTGGAAATATCAGTTGGTGTATGGCAAAGAAAGTCATTTAATGGGGTTCTTGTTGAGAATTCGCTCTTGGGTGAATTGGAAGTGGGGAAAGAAGAGTGTATGGAATCGCAAGGTGAAAAGAGACTATTTATAATAGTGAAGGTGGGGATATTTAACGATATGATTTTGAAAAAGTAATAAAATATGGGCAAGCAACAAAATGCTCTGGCAAAATATAATCTAAGAGCTAATCGTAAGATTAACGGGTGGACACTTTCCAAAAAGCTTGGCTCAGGTGGAAATGGTGAGGTGTGGATGTGTAAGAATGACAAGAAGGAAGAATATGCCATCAAATTCTTTAAGTTTGGTCGTTATGGAGCAGCTTATGAAAGATTTGTAGATGAGGTGCTGTTTATGGAGCAACATCAAGGAATTCATGGCGTGCTTCCTATAATCGATAAAAACTTACCTTCAAAAAAACAAAAAAATGTAGATGCAAATATTCCTATATATTATGTAATGCCATTGGCAGAATCTGTCGAACAAAAAATAAAGAATTTCACTTTAGATGAAAAAGTAGAAGTTATCCAGATGTTGCTGAATATGCTTGTTAATTTGCATCAAAATGGCATTGCTCATAGAGACATAAAACCTGCGAACATTCTTTATTATAACGGAAAGTTTGTTTTATCGGATTTTGGTCTTGTATATTTTAAAAGGAAGAAATTCAAGACGCCAGTAGGTAAGAAAGATGGAGCAAAACAAACAATCGCACCACAAATGGAAAAGGATGCACAGAGTGCTGATAGATATAAAGCAGATGTGTATTCAATGGCAAAAACTATTTGGATTATTCTTACGGGGGACGAGTTCTCTTTTGGTGGCCAATATATAGCAAATTCGGAAATCGGTTTATCACGTAAACTGAAATGTAACAAATACCTGTATCCATTAGACAAGTTGTTAGCACAATGTACTGATTACACAGAAAGTACACGTCCTACAGCAGAAGAAATGAAGAACAAGTTTGAGGAATGGATACAGATAAACAAAAATTGGAGTAAAGGGAATCTGATGCAATGGAAAGAAATACAAGAGCAGTTGTTTCCAACAATAATTCCTACTCATGCAGAATGGAAAAATGTTGAAGACGTTGTGAATGTACTTCGACTTTTAGGTAAGTATGAAAGTCTTAATCATATGTTTTTTCCTGATGATGGAGGAATGGATTTGACGGATGCTTCTATCTCTTATGAACAAGGATGTATAGAACTACGTTGTGGTGCTTTCGTTTACATTATAAAACCTCGTTTTTTATCCTTTGAAAATATAAACGAGAGTATTGAGTGGAATTATTTTTTCTTGCAAGCTGATCCGATGCCTGCGATAACTCAAAATATGTCCAAAGATGAATATTTTGAAGAATTTTATGAAACTAGTCCTTTGGAGTATTTGCCTCTAAGTGTAAATAATAAAATTGTAGAAGATAATGGAAAGGTTATTGAAACAAGACATATAATTAGATATCTAAAAGGGTCATTTGTTTTGTTTCATAAAGATTCTATTTACAATCACATCATTTCAAAATATCGAGGTGAACATGAGAAGATGGGCTTCTTGAAATTCCGGGAAGAAATATTCAAATTAGAGAAGAGGTTTAGAGGCGAGACCATGGAGACTATTTGGGCTAAAAATAAACAAAATAAGGTTTAATATGGGTGTTTGAAATATATACATATTGCTATAATATAACAAAGAATTTAAAGTAAAATCAAATATTATGAGTACAGATTTGAAAAGAAGAAATGTGCCTTTCTCTCCACCTGATATGACGGAGGCAGAGGCTAGTGAGGTGCGTGATGCAATTATGAGCGGTTGGATTACAACTGGTCCACGTACTAAGAAATTGGAAAGGGAAGTGGCAGAGTTTGTTGGCGCTGAGAAGGCGGTATGTCTTAACTCGCAGACAGCCTGTGCAGAAATGGCACTGAGATTGCTTGGCGTAGGTGAAGGGGATGAGGTTATCGTTCCTGCTTATACTTATACGGCAAGTGCATCAGTTGTTAACCATGTGGGTGCAACCATCGTCTTCGTAGATGTACAGAAGGATTGTCTTGAAATGGATTACGTGGCTTTGGAGAAGGCTATCACTCCTAAAACCAAGGCGGTGATTCCTGTTGATCTCGGTGGTATCCCTTGCGATTACGACCGCATCTTCGCTATCGTGGAAAGCAAGAAGGAGATGTTTACTCCTAAGACTGATCTTCAGAAGATGATAGGTCGTATCGCTGTTTGCTGTGATGCAGCCCATGCCTTCGGTGCTTCACGTCATGGAAAGATGGTGGGTAGCATCGCTGACTTCTCTTCATTCAGTTTCCATGCTGTCAAGAACTTCACCACAGCTGAGGGCGGTGCCTTGTCGTGGAATCTTCCTTTCGGTAATGAGAAGATGGTGAAGGATTTGGATAAGAATCCTGAGAATACCTTCAGCGGTGTGCCTGAGATTGAGGGGGAGACCTGGAACGAGAACTTATATCGCAAGGCTCAGCTGTTGAGCTTGCATGGTCAGAACAAGGATGCCTTGGCTAAGACGAAGCTGGGTGCCTGGGAGTATGATATCATCGGTACCTGGTATAAGTGCAATATGACAGACGTGGTGGCTGCCATTGGTCTGGTTCAGATGAACCGATATAAGGGAATGCTGGAGCGTCGTCGTCAGATGATTGAGCGTTACAATGAGGCTTTCAAGGACATGAATGTGGCTGTATTGCCTCACTATAACGAGGAGCATACTTCTTCTGGTCATCTCTATATCGTTCGCCTTCTGGGTAAGACCCGTGAGGAGACAAACAAGGTGATTGAGATGATGGCTGAGCGTGGTGTGGCTACAAATGTACATTACAAGCCGCTGCCTATGATGACTGCCTACAAGAAATTGGGCTTCGATATCAAGGATTTCCCAAATGCTTTCCACATGTTTGAGAATGAGATTACGCTGCCTCTGAACACCAAGATGACGGATGAGGACTTGGAGTATGTAATTGAATGTTTCAAGGAATGCGTGAAGTAAGTTTCTATGAAGAGATTATTTGATATCATTGCATCTGGATGCGGACTTATCATATTGAGTCCGCTCCTCTTGGTTTTGGCTATCTGGATTAAGTTGGATAGTAAGGGACCGGTGTTCTACCGTCAGGTGAGAGTGGGAAGACATAATAAGGATTTCCGCATTTTCAAGTTCCGTTCGATGAGAGTAGGGGCTGATAAGGGTTCGTTGGTTACCATCGGTGGTAGGGATCCAAGAGTGACCCGTTCGGGTTATTACATCAGAAAGTACAAGTTTGATGAGCTTCCTCAGCTGATCAATGTCTTTAATGGTGATATGAGTCTGGTGGGGCCAAGACCCGAGGTTCGTCACTATGTAAACTATTGGACTCCTGAGCAAATGCATGTGCTAGATGTAAGACCAGGAATCACTGACCCTGCCAGCATCAAGTTCAGAAATGAGAATGAGTTAATGGAGAAGGCTGCTGATCCTGAGGATTATTACATCCATGTAATCATGCAGGAGAAGATCAAGCTCTATCTGGAGTATGTAAAGAATGCCAGCTTCTGGTATGACATCAAGCTTATCTTCAAGACATTTGAAGTGATTGTGAAAGAATAGTTCCACCTGTCTTCAATAGTCTTTACGAGCCTTTCGGTTCCCCTTGTAGGGGGCAGAAACCCCAGCGGGAGGGTCCTTAACCCACTCCCAAGCCCTTGCCCTTTCCCAAAGGGCAAGGGATGTAACCGCACCTCAGTGCTGTTTTTCTAAAATCATCCCGTCCTTCTTTACCATTAAAGAAGGCTCCACCTCTCACCCCGACCCTCTCTCCCTCAGGGGAGAGGGAGGAAACCGCCCTACTCGGTGCTCGGAACCGCTACGCTATAAGGTTGGCGGGGCATCAAAGCCCTCGCCATGGTTGTGCGGGATGGGACCGCCTGGGGATAGCAGTTTATAGTTTACAGTTAATAGTTATAGTTTACGGTTGATTTCGTGGTTATTTGCTGATAATTTGCAGATTTCTTTCAATTTTCTTGGTGGTTTCGTAGAAAAAGCGTAATTTTGCGACATTATTAAACGTTTAAAATGAAAGGTTATGGCATTAGAAATAAGAAGTATTCCTGTCTTGACAGGTGAGACTGCAGAACGGTTTGTTCGTGAGGCTGAGGAGAATGAGCGCAATCCACAAAGGAGAAAATTAGTCTTTTCTTTTGAGGATATTGATCGCATTATGGAACGTTCACGTAAATATATGAAAGAACATGGAGGAAAAGGACCTTTTGCAAAATAGTTGTGGGGGCTTTCCATATCCTGTTACAAGTGATTGAATACATAGCGTCGTGGTTTGTTCATCCTGACAATAAGACAGGTTGCCGCTTCATTGTTGTTGATGCTTACAATAAGGAGAATGTGCTTCATTTTTATGAAAAGAATGGCTTCAAATTCTTGTACTCTACTGAGAGTTTGGAGAAAGAGGCGAATCATATTCCTGAAGATGAACACTTAGAGTCAAGGATGATGTATCTTGATCTGTTGGGATATATAAGATAAAAAACTAATTTGGAAAACACAAAAGAATTAGAATTTAATTTTTAATTATATACGATAAGATGGGCAGGGCTTTGAATAAAAGATCTGCTCATCCTGTTGGCTTATTTGCTTTTTAAATAAGGTAATGGACTGATTAACACAGATGATGGTACTGATTAGCAGATACTACCATCCATTTATAATATTTAATTTATGAATTCAGAGAGTAAAAGTAAATTCAATCTTTGGCTGTCTGAACATCCAGAGTCGTTTCATCCCAGTGATGAGGCGCGGATGTTTGATTTTGTGAATTCCCTCTATGAAACGGAGGGAAATATATGTATTGATGAAATTTTCAGTGGATTTACCAAAAGCCATCCTGCTTACAGCAAGGAGGAGGCGATGAGATTGAGTGATAAGTGGGAAGAACAGATTCTGCTCATCATGAGATTCCTGGATTGGAAGAAACAAATAAAAAAATAATTTAGTAAGAAAGTAAACTATGTGTGGAATTGTTGGATATATAGGACAGAATGATGCTTATCCTGTTCTTATTGAGGGATTGAAGAAGCTGGAGTACCGTGGATATGACAGTGCTGGTGTGGCCTTGATTAATAGTCAAGACCAGCTGAATGTTTATAAGACAAAGGGTAAAGTGAGCAATCTGGAGACGATGGCTGCCGAGAAGGATTGCAGTGGTCATGTAGGTATCGCTCATACCCGTTGGGCTACCCATGGTGAGCCTTCTGCTACCAATGCGCATCCTCATGTGAGCATGAGTGGTGACTTGGCGCTGGTGCATAATGGTATCATCGAAAACTATCAGGTTTTGAAGGAACAGCTCATCGAGAAGGGCTATGAGTTCAAGAGTACTACCGATACCGAGGTGCTGGTGCAGCTGATTGATTTCTACTATCAGCAGAATGGCAAGGACTTGATTTCTGCCGTTTGCCAGGCTTTGAACGATGCCATCGGTGCGTATGCCATTGCTGTTGTCGAGAAGAATAACCCTAGCCATCTGGTAGCGGCACGCCAGTCTAGTCCGCTGGTAGTTGGCGTGGGTAAGGATAATCTGGACTTCTATATCGCCAGTGATGCTACGCCTATCGTGGAGCATACGGATAAAGTGGTGTATCTGGAAGATGGTCAGATTGCTGACATCAGGGTAGGTGAGGAGTTGAATATCATCAACCTGGAGCATTCGGCATGTCATTATGATATCAAGACCGTGGATCTGGACATCAGCAAACTGAGCAAGGGTGGTTTTGATCACTTTATGCTGAAGGAGATTTATGACCAGCCTAACTGTCTGAAGGATTGTATGAGTGGTCGCCTCTTTGCTGATAAGGAACATCCTGAAAACAATCGCATCGTTCTTTCTGCGCTTCGTGATTATCGTGACCGACTGGTTCAGGCGAAGCATATCATCATCGTGGCGTGTGGTACCAGTTGGCATGCCGGACTGATCGGTAAGCAGCTGATTGAGAAGATGTGCCGCAAGAGAGTGGAGGTGGCGTATGCCAGTGAGTTCAGATATGGCGACCCTGTGATTGAGCCTGAGGATGTGGTGATTGCAATCAGCCAGAGTGGTGAGACGGCGGATACCTTGGCTGCGATTAAGCTGGCGAAGGAGAAGGGTGCGCTGATTTTCGGTATCGTGAACGGCGTGGGTTCTTCCATAGCCCGTGAAACGGATACGGGTATCTATATCCATGTGGGTCCGGAGATTGGTGTGGCAAGTACGAAGGCTTTCACCGGGCAGGTGACGGTTCTTACGCTTCTTGCTTTGGCTTTGGGGCATGAGTTGGGAACCCTAAACAATGCTGACTACTATCAGATGATAGAGGAACTTTCTGAGATTCCACAGAAGATGAAGAAGGTATTGGAGCAGGCTCTGATCATCAAGGATATCTCCCGAATGTTTACCTATGCGCACAACTTCCTGTATCTGGGTCGTGGTGTGAACTATCCTGTGGCGATGGAGGGTGCCTTGAAGCTGAAGGAAATCAGTTATATCCATGCCGAGGGCTATCCTGCTGCAGAAATGAAGCATGGTCCTATCGCTCTGGTAGATCAGGATATGCCAATCGTTTTCCTTGCTACGCATCATCAGTTGTATGAAAAGATTATCTCGAACATGCAGGAGGTGAAGTCGAGAAACGGCCGCATCCTTGCCGTGGTGACTGAGGGTGACCAGCAGGTGAAGGAAATAGCGGATAATGTATTGGAGGTTCCAAGAACCCTGAATGCGCTGGTTCCGCTGCTGAGCGTGGTTCCGCTGCAGCTGCTTGCTTACTATGTGGCTGTGGATAAGGGACTGGATGTAGATATGCCGAGAAATCTGGCGAAGAGTGTGACGGTGGAATAAGGTTCCATCTGTTACCCAGAGGCTGATGGTGGAATCTCTTTCCTGGATGAATCACTCGGGATTGATTGGCGTATTCCTACGGAACACGCTAATCTTTCCAAGAAGGATATGAAACATCAGGTATTGAAGGACTTTGAAAGTCCTTTTGAATACTAAAAGGATTTTTTCCAAAAAATATTTAGGTGATATTTTTCGAAAATCACCCCGTCCCTCTTTACCCTTAAAGAGGGCTCCACCTCTCACCCCGACCCTCTTCAATGGTCTTTACACCCCCTTCGGTTCCCCCGTTTGCGGGGGACAGAAACCTCAGAAGAGAGGGAGGAAACCGCCCTACTCGGTGCTCGGAACCGCTACGCTCTAAGGTTGGCGGACCAAAGCGGTCTTCGCCAGGTTTATGCGGGCTGGGACCACCTGGGGAGAAGAGAGTTTTGAGTTTAAAGTTTATAGTTTACAACTTATATTCGGGGGATTTTGTTGATTTATTGTGAATTTCTTGGTGTTTTAGAATATGCTTATTGGCATAGCCCAATCAATGGGCTATACTGATGAGTTTGCTACCTAGAGCTGTTTCTATACGAGCAATAGTTTGAGTAGTGAAGTTATGTCTGCCTGTTAGCCATTTGGAGATTTCTGTGTCTTATCGCAGCGAGGCAATCACGGAATAATTTGTTCTGTATCATAATGCTTAAATTTCAAATGCGCTTATAGTTCGTTGTCTAAGATTTCCATCATTTCTGCTGCTGTAATCACTTGCGGTTCTTTAGGGAAGTGTTTGAGATTACCTGTTACTAAGAAGGAATCTTCCTTGCTTAGGCAGACTTCGTAGAAAACTCGGTCGTCCTCATCTGGCATTTCTCCATCGTAAGGAAAACGAGAAGAATCAATTCCGTTTTCCTTGACATGTTCTATAACAGTGCTGATTTGTTCTTCTGATAACTTGAATTTTGCACGATGAAGCACTTCATCGTATTCTTTTATAATGTCATCATTATATAAAGGTATAATACGATGAAGGAACAAACTTTCAAGAACTCTTGCTGTTGAAGCATTTGAGTTGTGGGTGATAAGGGCTGATACAAATATGTTTGTATCAATGACTGCATATACCATTGCGTTCTTTTCTTAATCGTCTGACTTCTCTGATTTCTTCATTGATTTCATCAAGCGTGAGCTCTGGGGTTTCACCTCTTTCTGCTTTAGCTCTAAGTTGCTTGAACGCAGCCTTTGCTTTCGCAGTCACTTCATCATCTTCTTCATTCTTTGCCTGAATGGAGAAGGGAATGCTCTTACTGCGAATTACTGCCTTAACAAAGATGTTGATAGCGGTATTCGCACTCATGCCGAATTGCTCGCAGAGTTTATCAAACTGTGCTTTCTGCTGGTTGTCCATACGGACTGTCATTGCTGTCTGTGCCATAAGCCTATAATGTTTAATTGATAATCATTCTGATTGCAAATATACATCATTATGACGTAAATTGATGCGATAGTATTAATAATTTAATAAAGATTAATAGTTGAATAAATGATATAACTGCATTTTTCGCTTTTCTGAAGTGTTGCCTTGGAAGTAAGGAGGATATGAGTAGGGTGATTACTGGTATGGACTGGCAGGAACTTTATTCCTTTGCTTCTAAGCAGGCGTTGCTGGGGCTTTGTTTTGAGGGTATAGAGCGATTGGGGAAGGAATATCCTGAGGAGTTGAAGCAGAACCCGGTAGGGAGGGAACTGCTGATGACTTGGATGGGTAAGGCGCAACAGATTCGCAGGCAGAACATGAAGGTGAATGCTGTGGCGAGCAAGCTCTTCTCGATGCTGAGAGAGGATGGGATGAGGTGCTGCATTCTGAAAGGGCAGGGGAATGCCTTGATGTATCCGAATCCTTATTCCCGTACTCCTGGGGATATTGATGTTTGGATTGATGCTAGGATTATTGAAGTGCTGATTTTGTAGTAATTCGCTGATGAGTTGCAGATTTCTTTTGATTTTCTTGGTGGTTTCGAGGAAAAAGCGTATTTTTGCGGCAGATTGCAATTAAAGAATTTAAAAGGAGAACTATTATGGATACATTAGATAAAGAATTTTGGGAAAAACGTGAAGCTGCTATGAAAAGATTTATGGCGGCAAAAGAGCGTAAAAAGGCTCGTGTAGCTGAAATTACTAAGAGCCTTTGTGAGGAATATAAGGAACGAACGGGGGTATATCCTAAATATATAAATGTTTGGTAATGAAAACCACTTCCTTTGGATATAATTAATGCTTCTGCTCCTTATGAGGTTTATTGGCATGAAACGTCTCGAACTTACCGCTTTAAAAGTGATTTTGGTGTGGTACTTGCTATTGGCTTTGATGATGATGACATCATTGAAAATGCAGAATCATATGTCTTTTCTATCATCAATGTAAATAAAATACCTTCTCCACGAGACTTGAAAATGCGTGATACGGTGATGCTTATCATAGAGAACTTCTTTAATATGAACGAAGCAGCTCTCTTGTATATTTGTGAGAGTGGGGATGGTAAGCAGCATATGCGAAGCCGTCTGTTTGAATATTGGTTTTCCTCTTATCAAATGAAAGATAAGTTTATTTTGATGCCTGTCAGTATCGAAGATATGGAGGGAATTGAAAATTTTGCAGCTTTAATTATTCGAAAAGATAATCCGAATGTTTTAGATATTGTTGCAGAATTTTCAAACACTGTGGCTATGTTTAGGGTAAAACCTAATAGTCATGACTAATTTCTTTTGATATTCTTGATGGGCTTAAAAGTCTTTACGACCCCTTCGGTTCCCCTTACAGGGGACAGAAACCCTTCTCGAAAAGGGAAGGATGTAACCGCCCTACAGGGCTTTTTTTCTAAAATCATCCCGTCCTTCTTTGTTGATAAAGCGAGCTGCACTCGGCAATTTGAAAGCAAGCTTTCATTGAACTCATTGGCATCGCTTTTTCCCATTAAAGAAGGCTTTTTCGAAAACCTACCCGTCCTTCCTTACCCTTAAGGAAGGCTCCACCTCTCACCCCGACCCTCTCACCCTCAGGGAAGAGGGAGGAAACCGCTCCTCCTCGTCGCTCGGAACCGCTACGCTCTAAGGTTGGCGGACCAAAGCGGTCTTCGCCAGATTGTACGGGATGGGACCGCCGGGAGAGGGAAGTTTATAGTTTACAGTTTACAACTTATATTCGGAGGATTTTGTTGATTTATTGTGAATTTCTTGGTGTTGTAATTTGCAGATAACTTGCAGATTTATTTTGATTTTCTTTGGCGGTTTCAATAAAAAAGCGGAACTCTGCGGCAATAAACTATAAAATGAATAATGACTATGATGGGAATATAAGTAGTGGTGGTTTCATCGGCCTTCTTTCCCTCTACCTTTACCACACCATAATAGAACCAGCCCTTCACCTTCTTCTCGTTATCTCCGTTTTCTGTCAACTGATAATCATTATATACCTTGGAAGTCTCATCTATCTTATGGAAGATACCAGTATGATAAACAGGATAAGTGATGCCATTGAAAAGCAGGACGCTTTGTCCACCCGTATTTTTGTTGTCGCTTTTGATTCTGATGTCCTTCTCGTGGTCTCCCTTAACAGCCTTGAGGGTAATCACAGTCTTATACCAACCATTATTCAAATCATCGCATGACCAACTTTTACCCGCTGTATCATAGATGGTAAAAGACTCGCGCTCTTTATTATTGTCATCACCATTTTTGCCATTGGCGACACCATATACCTTGAACCATCCGTAAGTCTGGAATCTGGTGTAAATGGTAAAGTTGATGTTCTCAATAGTTGGCATGGCATCATATATGTTCCAAGTAGGATCTGATGTTGGATCATAGACAATCCAACCCTCTCGATCCTCATAGTCGAAGAGAGGAATACCTGGTTCCAGGTGGTGAGGGCAACGATGAAGCGTATAACCTACGTTCGTATTGTGATTGTTACTGAACATAATCAATGTTTCACCAGGCTTGATGGTCTTTTCTCCCTTAGCATCATAATCTACAGATATCAACTTGAAATCCTTGCTGAAGTCCTTGTAATACCACCCTACATTCGTATTATCCGGATTCATTTTATCACCAGGCCAGCTTCCTGTAAATTTCCAAACAGGAGAGTTGGCTTGAGTTCCAGTTGTCTCACCAATCAGGGTATAGACATAGACATAATGATTGTCTGGTTGAGATGTGTAAATTCGGTTCTCATCTTCTGTCTAGTTATTACGTGTTTTTATTGTCAGTTTAAAACCGCAGTTAAATTAAATTCTTAGAACACGTATATGAGAGATAGTGCGGCTTTGGTAGGGCCCACATAGTTGCGGTGGTCTTTGTCGAGACATTTTTCGCATCGTCCGTAAAGCTTGTAAGGACTGTAGGCATATCCCAAACCGATAGACCCTTCGAAATTGAGGTGCTTATTAAGCAACCACTGATAGCCGTAGGTAAGGCCTCCACCTACATACCAGCCTTCATAGTGCCTGCCCTCCAGAGTTTTCGGCAGGATGCCGAAGGGCATGTCAATGTTTTTAATGTTGTATTCACCGCCTAAGGCATGAATTCCGAAGAGTCTCTTCCGCTGCAGATGCTTTGTTTTCCTTGGATTGTGGATTGGGTACGAAGCCAAGGATGGCAACCAGACAACTCATCAAAGGACTGATGATGTTGAAGAAGCAGAAGGGGAGATAGACAAGTGTCGGGATACCAAGAACCGTACTCTGCGTCATACCGCAGGCTGTCCATGGAACCAATACGCTCGTTACGGTAGCGCTATCCTCTGTACTTCGGCTCAAGAGTTCCGGACGGTAGCCTCGTTCGGCATATTCATCCTTATAGATAGATGCATTCATAATAATGCTCAGGAACTGGTCACCCATTACGAGATTGAGCAAGACGCCTGATGTCACAGTGCTGCAGACAAGTGATACGGTGCTGTGGATGCTTTTCAGGAGCATGTGGGTAATGGCGTGGAGCATGCCGCTGGCTACCATACATGAACCGAAACACATGGCACAGAGGATGAGCCAGATGGTATTGAGCATGCCAGCCATACCTCGGGTAGCTACGAGATCATTGATGTTCGCCATACCGCAATCTACCTGGGTATGGGTATAGCAGGTGGTCATGATTCCTTCAAAGAGGCTTTTGGCAGAGATGCTGTCTTCACCTGCTATCCCTACAAGTACTTCCGGCTGGAGAATGAGGGCACAGATGCATGCTGAAAGGGCTGAAAGAAGAAGGGTGATGAGGGATGGCGTCTTTCGGTAGATGAGCCATCCTGTAAAAGCCGGAACCAGCATCGTAAACAAGGAGATATTGAAACCATGACTCAGACCGGTGAGATACTGGCTGATATCCACTGGCTTGGAATCATAACAGAGTCCGATGATGAGATAGAGTACCAGCGAGAGCAAGATGCTTGGTATGGTAGTATAGAGCATATAGCGGATATGTGAGAAGAGATCCGCTCCGGCTATACTCGAAGCAAGGACGGTGGTATCGCTCATAGGCGAGAGTTTATCCCCGAAATAGGCACCGGAGATTATGGCTCCAGCGGTGTAGGGGGCTGGTATTCCCAGGGCATCACCGATTCCCATCAGAGCAATACCGATGGTGGCAATAGTGGTCCATGAGGTTCCCGTCATCACAGAAATGATGCTGGAGATGATGCATGCGCAGGGAAGGAAAAAGGTTGGCGACATGATCTGTATACCATAATATATCAATGTGGGTACCACACCACTGATCATCCAGGTAGCTGACATCATTCCGATGAGCAGCAGGATCAGGATAGATACTCCGGCATCGCCCACGGTTTTTTTGATCATCTCTTCAAAGATATTCCATTTCATCCTATAGATGCCCATACCGAGTGCTACACAAACGGCTGTGGCTATCATGAGGGCCACCTGAGAGGCACCAGCCAAGGCATCATCAGGGAAGATTTTGACAACCAGGACGATGAGAGTAATAAGGACTGCCAGCGGTATGACAGAAATAAAAGGATGTGGTTCAACTGGCTGCTGAGACGAGCATGATGCCTGATTCTCTGCAACTTGAGATTTCTGTTTCTTTTCTTCTTGTTCCATTTGTTAATATTCTCTTTTCATTTTAGTTTTTCATTTACTTTGCGTTTTCATCCGTTTCTTCGATGACATCTGGTCGCTGAAGAACACAAATCATTTCATTACTTCTTGAATTTTCATGCCAAGTAGTGCTTTTCGTGCAAAGGTAACTAAAATTTCCTGTTTACGCAAGAAAAGGTCCAATATAATATTCTTTTTATAAAAAATTATTATTTCATGGAATTTTTCTTGGTTATTTGCCATTGTTAACCATTTTTTTTCTTAACTTTGCATGCTTCCCATTTTCTAAGGGTGATATCATTACCTTTGCAATCTGTATGGTTATATCATCGACTCACAGACGGGTAAACTGACAGAAGTAAAAATAGAAAAAGAATAAAGAAATTAGTTCAAATTAAAACACGTAATATTAAGAATATGATTTCATTTGAAAGTGATTACAACAATGGTATGCTGCCAGAGATTCTAGAAGCTCTTGGCAAGACAAACAGTGATAAAACATCTGGTTATGGTTTTGATCCATACTCAGAATCGGCAAAAGAGAAAATCCGCAAGGCTGTGGACAATGAGAATGCAGAAGTGTTCTTTCTGATAGGCGGTACGCAGACCAACACCACGGTCATTGATTCCGTCCTCATGGGATGCGAAGGAGTAATCTGTGTGGAAACCGGTCATATCGAGGTACATGAATCAGGAGCAGTAGAAGCTTTCGGGCATAAGGTCATTACCCTGCCAGGAAAAAACAGCAAGCTGACAACCGGCACCCTGTCAGCTTATATGGATACCTTCCTAGCCGACGAATCGCATCCTCACATGGTGCAGCCAGGCATGGTTTATATCTCGATGCCGACTGAGTTCGGAATGGTCTACACCAGAGAAGAACTGGCTGCGCTGTATGCAACCTGCCAGAAATATGACCTCCGTCTCTTCATCGATGGTGCCCGACTGGGATACGGTCTGGTTTCAGCGGCATGCGACTATGACTTGCCATTCCTTGCAAAACATTGTGATGTATTCTATATCGGCGGAACCAAGGTGGGTGCCATGATGGGAGAAGCTGTGGTATTCTCGGGCATGAAGGCACCGAAATATTTCTTCACCAACGTAAAGCGTCATGGAGCCTTGCTTGCCAAGGGCAGAATGCTCGGCATCCAGTTTGACACGCTGTTTACGGATGAGCTCTATTTCAAGATATCGCGCCATGCCATCGCTATGGCTACCCGCATCCGCAGCATCTTCGAAAAGCATGGCATCGCCATTGCCTACGATTCTCCAACCAATCAGCAGTTTGTAGTACTCTCACCTGCCCTCTACGAGGCCATTTCCCCAAAACTAGCATTCGAGATATGGGAAAGAAAGAGCGAACATGAAATCATCTGCCGATTCGTTACAAGCTGGGCAACAAAGGAGGAAGAACTCGATGAGCTAGACCGTATTCTTCAATCTTACGCTTAAGAAGGCTAAGGATGGTTCTCCTCCAGAATCATCCTTAACAATTCTTCATTTGCCTCGTTGTTAATCTCTGCATCCTCCAACTCAGAGAAATAGTCAAGCGTGCTGAACATTCGCCTGTAACATCTACCCCTATCACTTTTTCATGGGCATAGATGATGCGAAGCATGGCTTGGAGCTGCATAAGTGTCATATCTCCATTGTTCCAGTCGGTGATGGTATCAAGTAAAATGTCTGCTAAGAGATAGGGTTGGCCATTGGCTGAGATTGTTGGATCTTAGGCAATGGCTTTTTTTATTTTGTCTTAAGCTGTACTGATGTTTCCTTGCTTTTTTCTCCGATTGTTTGGCTTTCTGCCGGCGGTAAGCTCAAGGTCATGGCTTATCTAATAGAGAAGGCGGCTAGTGCGTATGTGACGGAGAAAGCTGATGGTTTGACCATAGAGGAGTCGTTCTTTCTGTATATCCTTGCTCAGAATTGGGCGAATGGTGATGAGTTTTCATGGGCTTGTGGAGGAGTAGAGGAAAAATGGGTGTCTCTTGTGGAAGAGGCAAGATGGTGTTTCCAGAAGAACCGTTCATGGGAGGGCTTCCTGACAAGACTGAAGCCAACTGTGAAGGATATGATGCGAAGAGGTATCACCTTCTCGATGGAATATTAAGCAAGAGGGGCGAGTTCCGTAAAAGGAATCCGCCCCATCGTTATATAAATCTCTCTCTATTTCTAAAGTGATTCATATATATATGTATATCGTAGTGTTCTATTCTTACTTGCTCAAGCTAACAGAATGGCTCATGTTGGCCATTTCTGGAATTGAGTCTACTACGTGTTTCAAGAACATGCCCATGCAAAGAACCATACCTGAAAACATAACTGCGGCGAAAGCCATTGTAAAAATAGTCATCATAATTATTAACCTTTTTAAAATTTATTATTTGTTATTCCTTAAATGCGAATGCAAAGTTAACACTTTTTTATCGAATAACGGCATCTTTTGCCGAGAAATATCATTGCAATATGTTTTTCTTGATATGGGTCAACCACTTGTTTTTAGCCTTTAAAATGACATTTTGCTATCGGATATATTGTTTTTGTGGCAATAATTTATATATATCATTTTTCTCGCATTGATATGTGTATAACAAGATAGGGATTCCTGTCAGATTATAAGAAAAGGGCGCTCCTTCCTAAAGGATAGAGCGCCCTTAACTTTTATATCTATATAGGTATTGCGCTATTTGTCTATTGCTTTATTGCATGCTTACAGCATTGATCTTCTTCATTGTCATTTCAAAAAGCAAAAATCCTTTTTACCCTTTTACTTTTTTACTCTTTTACCTTTAAAAGTTTGATTGTCTGTGTTTTTCCCGTGATGCCTGTTACCACGGCGATTCCATTGTCACGAATCTCCACCTTCTCATATTTGGCATCAACAATCACTTTTCCTTTCAATGTCATAATGCCCCAATGTTTGGGTATCTGTTCAAAGGCGCAATAGGCACCAACAGGTTGCGCTATACTGCAGTAGAGGGGTGGCACGATAACTTTACCATCTACCTTCACGCCCCATTTCTTTCCTGCCTGATACAATTCACATTCAGTTTTGACGGTATCATATATGTGATACTATTATTGTAAGTAAGGAATGGCAAACTTAACCAGACAATATCCACCTCCAATGAGCCAGCAATAAAGAATGGCAGCCAAGAGGAAAGGCTTAATGCCAGCTTTCTTGAATTTGTCAAAGCTTGTTTCGGCTCCCAATGCTGCCATGGACATGGTCAGGAGGAAGGTGTCCAGTTGGTTAATCCAATCCACTATGCTTTCCGGAAGCAAACCAAGAGAATTGAATCCGATTACTACCAGGAAGAGAATGGCAAACCATGGAATGCTGATTTTAGGTTTGTTGGTATCAGTATTTTCCAAACAGTCTCTTTTGGCAACATCCCTTGCAACGGTCCATGCAATCACCAGTAATACCGGTACCAGCATCATCACCCTTATCATCTTCACAATGATGGCATTGTTGCTCACCTCGGCTCCCATGGCATTGGCTGCACCTACCACATGGGCTACTTCATGAACGGTGGAACCCGTAAAGAGTCCCATCATATCTGGTGATAGGTCAAAGATGCCAGCCCTGTAGAGAATAGGGTAGAGGAACATGGATAATGTTCCAAAGATGACTACGGTGGCTACGGCTACTGCCGTTTTGTAAGGCTTCGGACGAATGGCCCCATCTATACCCAATACTGCAGCAGCTCCACAGATAGCACTTCCGCAAGCGGTGAGCAGTGCGATGCTGCGGTCAATTTTCAGGAGTCTTCCCACCAGGATTCCCAAACCGATGGTGCCGCATACGATGATGGCATCCATTACGATGGCAGAGAAGCCCACAGCCATCACATCCTGGAAGGTGAGCTTGAAACCATAAAGGATGATGCCTGTGCGGAGGATTCGCTTGCTGCAAAACTTGATGCCCGGTACCCAGGTATCAGGCAGGTTGTTACGTAAACTATTGGCATAGAGCATACCAATGATGATGCCCACCACCATGGGGCTAAACGAAAGAGCTTTCACACAGTCCATGTCACCGATGTAGAAAGCAGCGCATGCGAAGAGCGCGATGAGCAATACGCCATGCAGCATACTGCTCCTTTGTTCTGATAATCTCATATTTTTCTTTTTTTGTCGGTTATTCGCTTTTGAAAAGCGGGTGCAAAGGTACGAAAAATCATGAGATGTTGTATATATATAATAACTATACGTTATAACCTTTAGTTATAAATCTCTTGAATGTCTGCTGGAGTTTAGCGGTCTCGCCCCTCTTCTCAACAAATAGAAATTCTCGTTCCATCTTCAGATTCTCAATTTCCAGAACCTTGAATACTTGTTCATAGATACTCCTGTAGATGGCTCTTATGCTGATGATACCCATGCTTAAGGAATGTTCCACGAAATGCTTGATACCCTCTGTGGTTCCCAGATTCATCTCAATGTTCAGATCAGAAAGAGCAATGCCGTTTTCCTGCAGGGCTTTTTGGATGACATCCAAGGTTCCAGAACCTAATTCACGCAGCACAATCGGTGTCTGCCTAAGAAGATTCAAAGAAATCTCATCTTGCTGGGCTAGGGGATTGGAACAATGTACGAACGCCACCAGCTCATCTTTCATGAAAGGAGTGTATTTAAAGGTGGGCTGCCGCTTGATGCCTTCCACCATACCCAGATCTATCCTTCCTGCAGCAAGCGCATCCTCTATCTCATGAGAATTTCCGCTGAGCAGGGTAATACGAATGTCGGGGTATAGTTTCCTGAATTCAGCAATCAGTTCGGGGAGAACATATTGTGAGATGGTGGTACTGGCTCCGATGCGCAGTTCGCCACCTGATTTCTCTGTGAGCTTCTTCATGTCGAAATCGAGATTCTGATAGGCATCGATAATCTTGCAGGCATGGTCAAGCATAAGTTGTCCGGCACGGGTGAGCTGGATGCGATTGCCGATTCTGTCGAACAGTTGCACCCCATATTCCTTTTCAAGCTCTTGTATGTGCTTGCTGATGGCAGGCTGACTGATGAACAGTTCGTTGGCAGCCTTAGTGAAACTCAGGAGTGTAGCCACACTTCTGAAAACTTTCAGTCTTGTATCTATCATTTTATATTCCTTTGTTATTTCAAAAATCCTCGTCAATATGATGCCGAGTGCAGCAAATCTTCTGCAAAGATAACAAAATTCTAGAAATCACTCGCTGGTTTCGCCTAAAAATAGTAACTTTGCACCCAACAAAAAGAAAACAAAGACATTATGAACATAAAGAATATCCATTTGGCCTATTTTAGTGCCACTTTCTCCACCAAACGTATCGTTCGTGAGATAGCATCCCAGTTTCAGAAGCCTGTCATTGAGTATGACATTACCTCAGACGTGCTGAAGGATGATGTCTCGCTGGGAAGTGATGGCGATCTGCTGATAGTGGGCGTACCTTCCTATGCTGGTAGAGTCCCGGAAATGGCAGTTCGCTCTTTGAGACGTTTTCTTGGAAACAATACCCCAGCCATCATCGTATCAGTCTATGGAAACAGAGCATATGATGATACGCTCATAGAACTGAAGGATCTGATGGAATCCCACGGCTTCAAGTTGCTCTCAGCAGCAGCCGTCATAGCCCAGCATTCTATATTTCCCAAGATAGCAGAAGGAAGACCTAATGCGGATGATATGGAGAAACTCCATGATTTTGCTTCAAAGAGTAGGGAACTTCTACTCCAGATACCAAAGATGTCAGCAGTCAGCCGACTGATGGTAAAGGGAAATCGCCCTTATCGTGATACCAAGCCTATTCCTCTGCATCCAGAAGGAAGTAAGGGAAAATGTACATCCTGCCATGCCTGTGTGAAAATGTGCCCTGTCGGAGCCATCACTATGGGGGAACCCTACAAGACCAACGAAAAGAAATGCATCTCTTGCGGACGCTGTGTCGTGGTCTGTCCTGAGCAAGCCCGACTTTTCGGTGGCCTGCTGTATAAGGCTGTCAGCTGGAAATTCGAGAAAGCGTATTCGGAACCTAAGCAGCCTGAATTTTTCTATGTGAATGTTTAAAGAATCAGATAGCAATGAGTAGATACAAGAATATCGTCTTCGATGTAGGAAGTGTATTGGTGAACTGGATGCGCATGAACCTGTATACCACTCTTTTCAATGGGAATAAGGCATAAGCATTGTTGTCTGAGTAAATGTTCAATACATGCCTACGTGATGTCTTAATCCATTTCGCAGGAACAGAGATGAACTTGAAAACAAAGGTCTTGATTCTGCTGGTGGCACGCAATCCAAATTCATGGGTTTTCAATCTCTGCATAATAGCTTTGTAGAAGTTTCTGATGAGAGCTGTCATAAGCAGGAATACAGTATTCTGTGCCATGAACGATTTTGGCAATCGATTCCAGCCAAAGCCATTGTTCATGTCATCGAAGATGCGTTCCTTGCCACCACGAAGATTGTTTTTATTTTGCAACACTAAGATAAGTGAAATTTCTGACATGGCAAAATCCTGAGCAACTTTTTGTTGCTCAGGTGCTTATAAAAAATATAAAATTATAGTGTTGCGGAAATTAGGATATAGTGATTCTTCTCAATAGGGAGTACTGCAGACATTCTATTTACCATAAGACCTCTTATAATGAAAGTGGGGGTGAAAGCAAGTTCCCGAAAGAGGATGAAAAAAATCTTGCTGCTGCAATCCAGTTGCCTAGCCAATTCCTCTACATTCATCCTTGCCATTTCGTCGGCCAAGACATTGGCAACTGATTGGAAGAGTGGCACGGAGATAGGCTTCCTGTCTGCCTTATCAAACATGATTTTTGCATTTGCCTATAATATCTGCATAATAATCTATCTTTTATTTTTTGAACATCAATAATCAGCAGTTGTACAAACTTAGAATAGAACCATTTATGCCTTCTCCTTCATAATCTCCAGAAAGCGGAAGTTGACTGCAGATATTGCAGATTTCTGCATCATCCAAATGCTCTGTTAACTCCAGATGAAATCCCCAACTGGTAGCGTGCAAATCCCAGACACCATAACCGCATGCGTTGACTGCTGTAATGATGGTATCTTGAAGTTGCCATATTTCCGTGAAGTCTCTCATACTTTCTTTACCACCCACTTAAAGTTTTCCTTTCCTGCTCCTATTTCAAAGTGAAGCTTGGCAATGCCGAGGTCCATCTTGGTATATCCTACCATTGAGAAGCCTCTCTTGGCAAGAACTTTGGGTTTACAACCAGCTTTTGTACCTTCCTGGTCTTGCAGGAAGAATGAGAACTTCTGCTGATTGATGGCAGTGGGAGCAAGAAGAGCTGCTTCCACGCCCTTTCGGAACCATGAAGGAGAATTGCTGGTTGCATTGCTCACCTGTTCCATGGTCTTGATTTTGTGACTAACCCCTTGCGACTCTCCGTATCCCAAGGCAATCATGCATGTCAACTTCTCCCCTTTTTCAATCTTGTACGCTTCATTCACCTTGCGATAGCTTAATCCTGCCCAGCAGGTGTTGAGTCCTAGAGCTTGGGCAAGCAGCACAAGTTGTTCGCCATAATAGCCAATACGCTCATCAAGATTGTCAGCTTTTTGCCCAGCCATTACAAGATAGTTCTCTACGCCATGGAATTTTCCATATGACATAATGCCGGAGAATGCCTTGGTTTCTTGGGTAACCAGTTGTATGTGAAGGGCACCCTCTTTGTTGCACTCTAAGATTTTTTCTTCAAGTGCTCTAACTACCTCAGTTGAAAGAGGTTTGTGTATGTACTTTCGTACACTATGTCTTTGTTTGATAGCTTCTTCTATAGTCATGATTTCTATAATGAATTGTGCATGCAAAGTTAAGAAAAAAAACAATATTCAATGGCAAAAAAACAAGAAAAATCTCAGAAACTTATAATTTTTTATAAAAAGAATAATATATTATACCTTTTCTTGCGTAATCTAGATTCTTTTGTTAACTTTGCAGGAAAAGTACAATATAATACACTACTTGGTATGAAAATTCAAGAAGTAATGAAATTGCAGCGTAAGGCCTTGGGGATAACCCAGCAAAACCTCGCTGACATGTCTGAGATAGCCATTTCTACCATCAAGAAAATAGAGGGCGGTAAAGGCAACCCTTCCCTATCGACGGTTGAAAAAATCATGGATATCCTTGGCATGGAGGTTAAATATGAGATTCGTCAAACCGTTTAAATATAGTAGGATATGAGAAAAGCTATCGGTTTTGGACGGTAAGTTGAAACATACCTATTTCAAATCGTCCAAGAAAGAATTCAAAGATTCGATCGTAAATCAGAATGAGAATCATGAAATTGACATATATCTTTCATAGTGGTTTTGCAGTGGAGACCCAATCCTGCGTATTGGTCTTCGATTATTGGATGGATCCCGCCGATTGTATGCCGGTGATTCTGTCCAAGGGTAAGCCTGTGTATGTACTTGTAAGTCATTTCCATGAAGATCACTTCTCCCGGGAAATCTTTTCATGGCGCCAGTGCTACCCTCATACCTCTTTTACCTATATACTCTCCAAGGATATCTTCAAACATAACAGATGCCAAAAGAACGAAGCTGACGTCTTGATGGTAAAGGGAAAATCATGGTGCGACAAAAATATAAAGATAGTTGCAGCCGGTAGTAATGATAGCGGTGTGTCTTGGATAGTAGAAGTTGCAGGCAAGCGTATCTTTCATGCAGGCGATCTGAATAATTGGTACGCCAAGTTCTTGACTTCCGACTATAAGGGTGGAACCATCAGGAGCTTTGAGTTTGGCGAGATAGACCCTCAAAAAGACGAGAAGCAATATTTGGGTGAACTCAAGGACATCAAAAAAATGACTGATAGTTTTGATGTTGTGCTGTTTCCTGTAGATGGCCGTATAGGTAATGGCTATACCCGTGGTGCAAGACAGTTCATAGAGCAATTCCAGACAGGTCTGTTTGTCCCAATGCATTTTGTGGCAAGTGGTTCCAAAAGCGCCTGGCGTATGAAAGAGTTTACCGATGCTGTACAAATTCCGTTTTGGAAGATAGCACATGAGGGCGAATCGATAGATATATGATTCGTTCCATGAAGGGTGGTAATCATTCCAGGACTGGCAAGGCAAGAGATACGACAAGATTATAAACATAGAATGACATAATTAACAATGAATCCAATTGATATAGCACTCCGTATAGCAACGTCAGCCCATGCCGGTCAACTTGATCGCGATGGCTATCCTGTTATCCTTCATCCACTCACAGTGGGCTTGATGGGCCATACAGACGAGGAAAAGATGGCAGCCTTTCTGCATGATGTGGTAGAAGATACCTCCTACTCCTTTGAGGATTTGCTTCATGAAGGAATTCCCACAGGTGTAGTGAATGCCCTTCGCATCCTTACACATCAGCCGGGAACTGATTATTTCGATTATGTGCAGAGCATTATCGATTCTCAAAATCCCATTGCACTTCAAGTAAAGTACAATGACCTCCAACATAACTTTCAGAGAGGTAAGGCCTACCCAGACCTTCAGAAGAAACATGGCAAGGCACTGGAAATGATAAAGGCAGCCATCGAAAAATGCTCTCAGGTTGACATCTATCATGCGCCTGAAGACTGCAGTATAGAGGTTGGCATCTTTGCCTGCGGATGTTTCTGGGGCGCGCAACATCAGTTTCAGAAACAGCCCGGTGTACTCAATACCCTGGCAGGATATACCGGCGACAAAGAGGCTTTTCCTTCCTATGCCGATGTACGAGGCCACAAGACGCACCACTTAGAGGCCGTCATCGTGGAGTTCAATCCCCAACAAGTTTCATATGAGAGCTTATGTAAACTCTTCTTCGAGATTCACGCCCCGGCACAGACCGATGGTGTTGGTCCTGATTTGAGGCCACAATACCGCAGCTGTATCTTCTATCGTAATGAATCTCAGAAGCAGACAGCCGAACATGTGACGGAACTTCTCCGTAGTAAGGGTGACGAGGTCAATACCTTGCTCCTGCCAGAGGAGACATTCTACATTGGCGAGACCTACCACCAGCATTATTATGAAAAAACAGATGGTGAGCCTTATTGCCATCTGAGAACGAAGAAATTCTGAGAAGTAATTTTCAGCAAAATATCAGAGAGGTAAATAAAGCATTTGTAGTTGATAAATCATTGATTAACAATAAAACAATATCCTATGAAACTTAACAAAATCCATCATGTAGCCGTGATTTGCTCCGACTATGAGAAATCCAAGCATTTCTATACAGATGTGCTCGGAATGAAGATTGTAAGTGAAAACTATCGTGAAGGACGCGACTCCTGGAAGGCAGACTGCTTTCTTGGTGACACGTATGTCATAGAACTGTTCTCTTTCCCTAACCCACCTGCACGTCCTTCTTATCCGGAAGCAGCTGGACTGCGTCATCTTGCTTTTGAGGTGGATGAGCTTTCGGTGGCTATAGATGAACTTGACAATAAAGGTATCGCTCATGAACCCATCCGTACAGATGAATATACAGGCAAGCGATTTGTATTCTTCAGTGACCCAGATGGTTTGCCGATAGAACTGTATGAAAAATAAGAATCTGTTCAATCGTGTCTGATATAATGCAGCAAGTAAGTATCCAATATTACAGTTCGCCTTGTGGAGAAATCATCCTGGCATCGGTGGACGATGAATTGTGCCTTTGTGATTGGAATGAAATGCCATGTTCAGAGCGCAATAAGCTTCGGCTTTCGCGGTATATGAAGGCAGTGTTCAAGATAGAAACATCCCCTATCCTGGAACTGTCCAAGAAGCAGCTGAATGAATATTTCACCGGCAGCCGCAGGACATTCGATATTCCGTTGCACCCTATAGGAACCGATTTTCAGAAAAAAGTATGGGGTGCATTGCTCAACATCCCCTACGGAGAAACAAGGAGCTATAAGGAAATAGCCATAAGTATGGGTAACCCCAATGGCACAAGAGCCGTGACAGGTGCCATCGGAGCTAATGGCATCAGCATTTTCATTCCCTGCCATCGTGTTATCGGAAGCAATCATCTCCTTACAGGTTTTGCCGGAGGATTGGATGCAAAGAGAAGGTTATTAGAGATTGAAGCAGAACAAAAACAACATAATGTTGATTTTCAAATAAGGAAATAAAAAAGACAAAAAATAAAAGAAATGAACATCAAGTCAATAGGCAGTAAAATCAAGGGAAATCCTACGATGGTAGAGGGTACGGTGTATTCCATGCTCATCATCTGTAGCATTTCCCATTTCCTGAACGATATGATTCAGTCGATTATCCCTTCCATCTATCCGATTGTGAAGGATAAGTTCGACTTCTCGTTTGCACAGATAGGCATCATCACGCTGGTTTTCCAGATGACATCTTCTATCCTGCAACCTTTCACAGGACTCTATGCCGATAAGCATCCCCGTCCCTATGCCCTCTCCATCGGCATGTGTTTCACATTGGTGGGCCTGCTCCTGCTGGCTTTCGCCGAGAATTATTTTCTGATTCTTCTGGCTGTAAGTGTCATAGGTCTGGGTTCGTCTGTGTTTCATCCCACGGCTTCGAGAGTGGCACAGATGGCATCGGGAGGTAAGAAGAGTCTGGCACAATCCATCTTCCAGGTGGGTGGCAATGGCGGTTCGGCAGTAGGACCACTGCTGGCAGCCATCATCATCCTGCCTTTCGGACAGCATGCCATTTCCTGGTTTGCCCTTGCAGCCTTGCTTGCCGCCATCATCATGGTAAGATTGGGAGTCTGGTATAAGGCACGACTGACTTACGTGGTGAACCATCCCCAGAAACAGCCCCTTCTTAATACCCATATCTCTAAAAGGGTGAAGTATTGGGCTCTGTTTATCCTCATCATGCTCGTGTTCTCCAAGTATTTCTATACGGCATGCATTACGAGTTACTTCACCTTCTTCCTGATGGATAAGTTCGGCGTATCGGTACAGACCTCGCAGCTGTGCCTCTTCGTATTCCTTGCCGCCTTTGCTATAGGTACGGTGGCAGGAGGAATGCTAGGTGACAAGTTTGGCAGAAAGTATGTCATCTGGTTCTCCATTCTGGGAGCAGCACCTTTCGCCATCGCCATGCCTTTCGTCAACTTCACGTGGACCATCATCTTTACCTTCCTGTCAGGATTGATCATTGCCTCGGCTTTCTCTTCCATCGTGGTATATGCCACCGACCTGATGCCAGATAAAGTGGGATTGATAGCAGGCATTTTCTTCGGCCTGATGTTCGGACTGGGAGGACTTGGTTCAGCGTTCTTCGGCTGGTTAGCCGACAAGACCAGTATTGAGTTTATCTTCCAGGTGAGTGCCTTCCTGCCATTGCTCGGCATCATAGCAGGATTCTTGCCGAATACCCAGAAGAGAAGCGTTGAAGAAACTGATGAAAACGCAAAGTAAATGAAAGACTTTGATTTTAACCTCAAATCCGCAACCTATAGGGTTTAGTGGGATTTTGCTTGCAAAGCGACAA
>OGMK01000202.1_pt1 | contig 50839 bp, 39 predicted proteins | sample 1573151 | NCBI WGS metagenome assembly OGMK01 (sample SAMEA2581887, study PRJEB24529) | metagenome | biome: Human gut stool | place: China | collected 2011
CGTAATTTTTAATTTATAAATGCTTTATCGCTTCGCTTAAATCCGTACACAAAAATCTATCATATGACGAGCCGACTGCCGCAATGGCATTGTCGCCCACATATTTTCCGACCATCCATGTATCGGCAAGGTTGTAAAACTGCTGAAACACATTGCCGAGCATAAGCGGTACTGCAAAAGACCACAGGCCGCCTGTTATACTGCCTGTGGTCAAATCTCTGTTTTTATTTAGTTTTATCACAAAATCATTCCGTTGCAACCGCAGATTCTGCGGTCATATTTTTTTGTTAAATTCACTTCCGCATTTCGGACAGCGAACAGTATGATTGCCTTTTTTGTTGCGAACACGAAGCTGCGCCTTGCACACTGGACACTTGATATAACGGTAGTCCTTGCGGTCACGAATTTTCTTGAAGGTCAACCTGAACCAACCTGTTACCGCATTGTAAATCGGAAGAAATTTTCTGTTTTCGGCACTTCTTGCAACAATGTTGCGTGAGAACATACGAAAACAGATAAGCACGATAATCAAGAGCATTATTCCGTCAATGATGTATCTTGCAACACGGTTCCACACAAAAATATTCACGAACCACAGTATAAGCAACAGTACCCAAAGGGAATTGTTGAGCTTATCCGTGCCGTATCTGCCCTGCATAAAATTGGCGAATCTGTTAAATAATCCTCGCATAAAGTTCATCCTTTCCGCAAAAAGCGGTAATTACAAAAATCATCCTTCCACCATTTTATCACAGGCAGGGCGTACATTCAATAAACATTTGACGATATATGTCACTAAATCAGCCGAGAACGAGCTTTGCCGTGTCAACGCTTTCTTTTGCGTCACGGCAGTAGTAGTCAGCGCCGATTTTCATAGCGTAGTCCTTTGTAAGAACCGCACCGCCGACAAATATTGTACATTTGCTTGAGCCGTCGGGATTCTGAAGTTCCTTACATTCTCTTACAAGCCTTATTGTATCTTCCATGCTCTTGAGAGTTGTTGTCATAAGAGCCGAAAGTCCTATCATTGTAATATTCTGTTCAACGGCAGTATCAACAATAAGCTGAGGGTCAACATCACGGCCGAGGTCAACAACTGTGTAGCCGTAGTTATCAAGAAGAACCTTTACAATGTTCTTGCCGATATCGTGAATGTCGCCCTTTACGGTTGCCACAATAATTTTACCCTTGCTTACGGGAGTTCCGCTTGTCTTTGTGAGGTGCTTTTTGATTACATCAAAGCACTCCTGAGCTGTGTTTGCGCTTTGGATAAGCTGCGGAAGGAAAATTTTATTCTTTTCAAAATCTTCACCCACTCTGTCAAGTGCAGGGATAAGCATTTCGTTTACAACCTGCATTGCATCGGTTGTTTCAAGAAGCTTTGCGGTTGCGGCTGCACCTTCGTTTTTAAGTCCGTTATAAACAGCCGCAAAAATATCAACATTGCTGTCTGCCTTTTTAACGGGAGCGGCAGGAACAGCATCATTATATGCGTTGATAAATTCAAGCGAGTTCTTGTCAATGCCGTTAAGCACACGGAATGCTCTTACAGCACCTGTCATCGACTCAACATTCGGGTTGATAATCGGCAAATCAAGTCCCTGTTCCATAGCCATTGTAAGGAAAGTTCTGTTGACAAGCTCACGGTTCGGAAGTCCGAACGAAATGTTTGATACACCAAGACAGGTTTTACAGCCGAGTTCCGTTTTTACTCTGTGCAAAGCCTCAAGAGTCTGACGGCAAGCCGCCTGTTCCGCGGAAACCGTAAGAGTAAGACAATCGATATATACATCTTTTCTGTCAATGCCGACAGCCTCGGCTCTTTCAACAATTCGTTTTGCAATCTCAAATCTGCCCTCGGCGGTTTTCGGAATACCGTTTTCGTCAAGTGCAAGTCCGACAACAGACGCACCGTACTTTTTGACAAGAGGAAGAACCGTTGCAAGGCTCTGTTCCTCACCGTTTACGGAGTTCAGAATCGGTTTGCCGTTGTAGTAGCGGAGTCCAGCCTCAATAACCTCGGGCTTTGTGGAGTCAATCTGGAGCGGAACATCACACACACTCTGAATAGCCTTGAGAACACGCACCATCATCTTTTTTTCGTCAATTTCGGGATGACCTACATTGACATCAAGAATTTCCGCACCGCCCTGAACCTGACTGAGAGCCTGAGTGAGGATATAGTCAATATTATTTTCAACAAGCGCCTGCTTAAACAGCTTTTTGCCTGTGGGGTTAATTCTTTCGCCGATAATTCTCGGACCGTTGATTTCAACAACCGTCGTTGAACTGCAAACGGTTGTGTCAACGCTTTTTGTCTGAGGCTGATATTCTCTGTCGGCAACCTCTGACTTAATTTTTGCAATATAATCGGGATTCGTTCCGCAACATCCGCCGATAACCTTAACACCGTATTTGAGGAGTGAACAAACGCACTCGGCAAATTTATCGGGCATAATGTTGTACTCGTTGCTGTTAGGATCGGGCAAACCTGCGTTAGCCTTGATTACAAGGGGAAGATTTGTGTATTTCGACATCTCGGAAACAACGGGTTCAAGCTCATCCGGACCGAGTGAACAGTTGACACCGAGAGCGTCAACACCGAGTCCCGTAAGAGTGACAGCCGCACAGGCAGGGGATACACCCGTAAATGTTCGTCCGTTTCTCTCAAAGGTCATTGTTGTGAGGATAGGCTTGTCGCAGTTTTCCTTTGCGGCAAGGACTGCGGCTTTAAGTTCATAAAGGTCGGTCATTGTTTCAAAAACTATGACATCGGCATCTTTACCGGCAAGAATCTGCTGTTTGTAATACTCATAAGCCTCGTCAAATTTCATTGAACCGGCAGGTTCAAGCAACTGACCTATCGGACCGATATCAAGGGCAACAAGGGCGTCTGTACCCTCAACGGCTTTTCTTGCAATCTTAACACCGGCGCCGATGATTTCTTCAACGCTGTAACCGCTGTCCTGAAGCTTGTAGGCATTTGCACCGAAGGTGTTTGCGTACACAATGTCAGATCCGGCATCAATATACCTCCTGTGAAAGCTCTCGATAAGCTCGGGGTGAGTAATGTTCAGCACCTCAGGCACATGGTCGTACTTTACACCGCTTTTCTGAATGAGAGTTCCCGTTGCACCGTCAAGCAGAATAAAATTCTTTTGGTTGAGATATTCACTAAAGTTTGAAAAATTCTTAAACACCACAATGTTCCCCATTTCTTCTGAAGCGACATTTGCCTTTCATACTGCAAATTGCACACCCTCGTTTTCTTCGTTCAATCGGATTGTCTGAAATTCCGAGAACCGCCGTAACCGACTTTGACGGCACAAGCAAACAGCTGTCACCTGTTGTAAGACCTATTTTTCTCGGAGCGTCAAGTATTCTCAGATACTCCTTCTGCATCTCAATAGGATAGTCCCCATAGCCGGGGCTGAAACGGAAGGTCATATACTTTCCGCTGTATTTTTCGGCAAGAATTTCGTCAACCTTTTGACACACCTGTTCAACGGCAACGCTTGCAAAGCTGTCAAGTACAACCGCCCTTGCCATATCGGAAATCTGACTTATACGGATAAGCTTGTCGATTTCCGAACCGATTGTCGCACACATCATAACGGCTGTGTGGCAGCCCTCAAGGTGCTTTTTTATATCATTGCCGAGTAAAATATCGTCAAACGGAGCTTTGCGTTCAACATAGAGAAATCTCGGCTCTGCTGTTTTCAGTATTTCTTTTTCGCATTCATCCATCAGCACATCCATGCGGTAATTAAGGCTGATTCCTGCACCGCCGAGGTAGCGTATAGCCTCTTTGCGGTTTAATCTGTCAAGCGTTATCATAAAAGACTTGACACCGCCTCCGTAATTTTTCTTGCAACATACGGGTTGTTCATCGTGTAGAGGTGGATGCCGTCAACACCGTGTGCGATAAGGTCAACAATCTGGTCAACCGCATATGCAATGCCTGCGTCACGCAAAGCCTCGGGTCTTGTATCATACTTCTGCATAATCTTTGCAAATTTTGCAGGAAGGCTTGCACCGCACATTGAAACCATTCTTTCAATCTGACTTTTACTTGTTACAGGCATAATACCTGCCTCAATCGGAATATTCACGCCTGCAATCTTCGCTCTTTCAAGAAAGCGATAGTAAACGGAGTTGTCAAAGAAAAGCTGTGAAATAAGGTGGCTTGCACCCGATTCAACCTTTTTGCAAAGGTTGTGAATGTCCTCAACCTCATCGGTTGCCTCGCTGTGAACCTCGGGATAACAAGCGCCGGCAATGTCAAAATCACCCTGTGACGCAATGTATCTGCACAAATCACTTGCATAAGTGAAATCCTTCTGCGGTTCAACACCTTCAACCCTGTCACCACGGAGCGCAAGAATATTCTCAATGCCGTTCTCCTTAAAGAGCGCAAGGTTGCGGTCAATATCAGCCTTTGTGCTGTTAATGCAGGTGAGATGTGCCACGGATTCAACTCCGAAATCTCTCTTGATTTTTGTTGCGATTTCGCAGGTACGGCTCTTTGAACCGCTGCCGCCTGCGCTGTATGTTACGCTGATGAAGTCAGGCTTTAAAGCCGAAATTTCTTCAAGCTTGCCGTAAACCGATTCAATCGGAGAGGTCTTTTTAGGCGGAAATACTTCAAAAGAAAAAACTGTTTTTCCGCTGTTAAATAAATTGCTTATTTTCATATATAAACACCTCGGTAATGGTTTTGTTAAACTTGATTAATTATAGCATAAATGATTTTTGCATACAATACTGTTTTGGTGGGTTTTGTCGTTTAAGGCTATCATTTTTTTGGAAGTTTGGGTATAAACAAAAATTATATCAAAGAGTTTTATAATAATTATAATTTTGTTAACAAACCAAATTCACCATTATACTCTGTAATTGCGAACCGTGTTCTCCACTACAGAGTATAAATTTACTTTCATAATAAAGCAAAAATTGCATCAATGCCGTATTCGGGCATCTGATGCAATTCCTTTATCCGAGTATCTTCTCGAATAGATTGCGGTGGCACACCGCCGACCACAATTTTCCATTTTCAACTTTCAATTTTAAAAAAATCACAGATGCAAAATCAACTTTGCAACGCCGAAATAGATAAGCAATGAAAGCGAGTCGCAGACTGTTGAAATGAGCGGATTCGCCATAACGGCAGGGTCAAAGCCGACCTTGCTTGCCAAAAGAGGCAGACTGCTGCCGACAAGCTTTGCCATAATAATTGTGCCGACAAGCGTAAGCGAAATTACAAGGGCAATCATAAATGCGTTTTCCTGACCGTTGAGATCAAATAAAAGCAGTTTTACAAAGTTTGCCGCCGCAAGGGTAATACCGCAAAGAATTGACACCCTGAATTCTTTCCACAGCACAAGGAAAATGCTCTTGAAATGAATTTCACCGAGCGACAACGCACGGATTACGGAAACCGACGCCTGAGAACCTGCGTTACCGCCCGAACCCGTAATCATCGGGATAAACGATGAGAGAATCAAAACATTTGCAAGCACAGCCTCAAATGATGAGATAATCGCACTTGTAAAGGTTGCCGAAAGCATGAGTATGAGCAGCCACGGCGCTCTCTTTTTGTACAGACCGAAAACGCTTGTTTTCATATACGGTTTGTCAGACGGCAATACGGCTGCCATCTTTTCGATATCCTCGGTAGCCTCTTCCTGAATAACATCAATAGCGTCGTCAATTGTTACGATACCGACAAGTCGGTTTTCGTTATCAACAACAGGAAGAGCAAGGAAGTTATAGTTTGAGAACATCTGGGCAACCTGCTCCTGATCGGCAAGAGTAGTTACCGAGATAACATTTTCCTCCATAATCGACTTTACAAGCTCGTCATCTTCGGCAAGCAAAAGGTCTTTTACGGTGGTAATACCGATAAGCTTGTTGTTGGCATCGGTTACATAGCAGGTGTAGATTGTTTCCTTGTCAACACCTGTTCTTCTGATTCTTTTAATAGCCATTTCAGCCGTCATATCGGGACGAAGCACAATAAACTCGGTTGTCATAATCGAGCCTGCGCTGTCCTCGGGATATTTTAAAAGCTCGTTAATCTGCTTTCTCATATCCTTGTCGGCCTGTCTTAAAATACGCTTTACAACATTGGCAGGCATTTCCTCAATAAGGTCAACGGCGTCATCGACAAATAACTCATCGACAACCTCTTTCAGTTCGCTGTCGCTGAAGCCGTGGATAAGGAATTCCTGAGTTTCGTCATCCATTTCGACAAAGGTTTCCGCCGCAAGCTCCTTTGGCAGAATACGAAACAGAATCGGCATTTTTTCATCCTGTAGATTTTCAAAAACCGCCGCAATGTCAAACGGTTTCATCGTAATCAGAATGTCCCGCAAAGTGCTGAACTTTTTGTCATCAAGCAACACTTTGATAGTTTCGGTAAGGGTTACATTAACCTGTTCCATCATCTTTTCCTCCTTTTTAATTCAATTGGAAGTAAAGACGGTGTCACCCTGAGTATTAAATTAAATCAATTCAAATTAAAATAAAAATACAAAGCAAAATCAATAAAACAAAATGAACGCACAAGCGCACATTCTGTTGCAACTTCGCCCGGGTACAGCGCCTTTATTACCGTCTGCGTCCATTAAGTTTTCACCTCATTCGCATTAAATTTCGGGCAAAAGCCCGTACATATTTATTTTATTCTTTTTTATGTCCGATGTCAACGGATTTATCCGCTAAAAATCCACTTTGCAAACATTTTACATTATTCTCTGTAACGGCTTGGTAATTCGGTATAATATTTCTTGCTTTTTGATGTGTATCAATGTATAATAAATATGCATGATTTAAAATAAAATTTCAAAGATTGGAGATTAACCGTTATGACAGATATGGTTAAAAAATATGTTCCCTATGCGGTAATAATTTTGCTTGTTTATATGCTGTTGCCGCTTGTGTTTATTCCGGGCGCAATGCAGAAGTTTTCACCCGTTGCATATGACTTTGTGTTCCCGATTACGGCAATTGGCTGTTCGGCACACTACTGCTCAAAACACGGACTTGACTTTCTCTTTGCACTCATTGCGCCGATTATTTATCTTCCGAGTATGCTCATCTACAACGGCGGATTTTCTTCAAGCACACTTTCAACAAACCTTATTCTCCTTGTAGTTTATCTTGTTGCCGGAATTTTCGGACTTTTCCTCGGCGACCTTGCTTTCGGTGACAAGCGCCGTCAGAAAGAAAAGGCAGAACAGGAAGAAGCAGAGGAAATGCTCCTTGAGGCAAAGCGCCGTGAAAAGGAAGAGCTTGAGAACATGACTTCATCAAGCAAAAAGTCCGAAAGAAAAGCACCTTACAGACAGGAACGCAAGCCTGCACACAAACCGTCGCCTGCACCGCAGAAAACCGAAACAGCAGATGACGATGATTTTGATTATGACAAGTACCTTTCCGGTATTGACAGAAAGCAAGATCCGAACGAAAGCGAAATTGACGATATCTTAAACGAATACGGACACTAACGGCGAGCCGCCGTTCCCAGTTCGTGCAGACAGTATTATAAGGGCGAAAATAAAATGCCCGAGCAGAACTCTATAACTAAAAATGTAAAATTAAAGTCGGGAAGACAATTTGCGAAATGCAAAGCATTGTCTTCCCGACTGTTTTTGCTTAATCAGTAGGGGCGTTCATCGGACGCCCGATTTGATTGAATTTTATGTTTAAATAAGATTATGTGATGTTATGGAAGTTGTGTATGATTTTGTAGGGGAGAACCGTGTTCTCCCGCACGGCGAGCCGCCGTTCCCGATTCGTGTAGATAGTTTGTAATATAAAAAACATATCATGCCCGAGCGTAGCATTGCAATTTTTCGCACAATCCCGTAGGGGCGTTCATTGGACGCCCGCCAAGTAATGACAGAAAATTTATGATAAAAATAAACTGTATAAATGAGATACAGAATTGCAGTTACTTTGTAACATTTATATCATTTAAATTACAATATTATTTGTACCATTATTTTTGTTTAAATCAACCCAACGATATACTTCTGAATCAAGGTTGCGTCAACAACACTGATTTCACCGTCATGGTTTACATCGCTGTTAAAAAGCTGAGTCTTGCCGAATTTTACAATACCTACAACATATTTCTGAACAGATGTTGCATCTCCAACCGTAATGTTTCCGTCTGGATATGCATCACCGCAAGTCAGGCAGTTCAATTTGCCACCAATCGTTGTTTTACACTCTGCGCCGTTTTTAAGTCTGCAATATTTATAAGCTATAAGGCCCGTATCCTCGCCAAGCTGTCTTGAAATATAAAACTCCGCATAGCCGTTCTTATCGGGGACAAAAGATGTTACCGCACCTCCGCTGACAAAATATGCGCCCGAGGTTGCATAGCAAGGTTTGCCGCTGCTGTCTGTACCGAAATCCTCATATGTAAAGTCAAAATTCTTGTATGTGCCATCGCTGAGTTTTCCGGTCATTGTGCCATCATCATTAAAGCCATCAGGAAAATAGTCGGAGAGTTTAATCCTTATCTTAACATATTCTCCGCCTGTTGAATCATAATTGAATTTCATACCCGTATCACCAAAATAACGATTATCCGCTGTTATCATATGGCGAGTAAATTCCTGATTTTTCGGGAGATTTACAAACTTCGGTGCATCAATACAGTCCTTAAACATCACGCTGTACTTTTGATAATCCGTTGATATGAACATTGCCCCGAAATTCTTTGCCGTATTTTCGGTATATCCCGTTGTTGTAACAAAAAGCTGATTGTTTGAGATTTTCTGCGTTGTACCTGTGACTTCAAAGTCCTTGCGATCTTCATACTCGCTTACCGCACTTGTCATAAGAACCGAACCGACGGTAAGCACACCGCACATTGCAGTTGCAGTTATTTTTTTAATTATATTTTTCATTGTTTACACCTATTTATATTGTTTAGCTATCCAAACCGACAATATGTTTCTGAATCAATGTTGCGTCAACAACACTGATTTCGCCGTCATCGTTTACATCGCTGTTAAAAAGCTGAAGCTTGTCAAAGTTCTCAATACCTGCAACATATTTCTGAACAAGCGTTGCATCTACAATTGTGATAGAATCATCCTTGGTTATATCGCCTCGAATAAGACCGTATAGGCGTGCACCCTGTACAGCACGATTAAAGGACAGTCCGTCTTTTCTTCTGTAGTTAAGATACATCGACAATTCGGTTCTTACACCGATTTTCTTTGAAATATAAAGTTCGGCATAACCGTCCTTATCAGGGACAATTGCCGTTACAGCCGCACCGCTCTTTACACACATACCCGAGGTTTCGCAATAATCGTTTTTGTCGGAGCTTGCGGAATCGTAATCCTTGTGAGACCAGGCAAAGGTGTGTGTGCTACCGTCATCAAGGGTCTGAGTAACAGAGCCGTCCTCGTTAAAGTAAGGCGAAAAAGTAGATAATTTAATTTTTACCTTTATATATTCTCCGCCGGTGTTATCAAATGTATAAATGTCATATATGTTTGTAAAATAAGAACCGCTCAGGTTTGTCAATTTATTGTAATAAAACTCCTGATTTTTCGGAAGATTTAAAAATTTCAGTTTATTCACGCAATCTTTAAAATATACGCTGTATCCTTTGCCTGCCATATTTTCAAACATAACACCGTAATACTTTGGATTGCTTTCGTTATAGCCTGTTGCCGTAACAAGAACTTGATTATTACTGATTTTACGGGTTTCGCCCATTAGTTTGAAATCTCTTTCATCACCAATCCATTTTGCGTTTGCAACAAACGCAGAGCTTACTGCCAACACACAGCATATTGCGATTGCAGTTATTTTTTTGACTGTTCTTTTCATTGATTACACCAGTTTTTTATTGTTTAGCTGTCCAAACCGACAATATACTTCTGAATCAAGGTTGCATCAACAACACTGATTTCACCGTCATGGTTTACATCGCTGTTAAAAAGCTGAAGCTTGTCAAAGTCCTCAATACCTACAACATACTTCTGAACAAGCGTTGCATCAGTAACAGAAATGTATCCGCTTAAATCCGTATCACCGCAAGTTAAACCGACCAGAGTACCTCCGATTCTTCCGCAATCGCGACGAGCTCCGTTTTTAAGTCTGCAATAGCAGTATGACATTACTTTTGTGTCTTCGCCAAGCTTTCTTGAAACATATATTTCAGCATAGCCGTCCTTATCGGGAGCAAAGGATGTTACCGCACCTCCGCTTGTCGCATATGCACCGGATTCCGCATAGCAATTAACACCGTTGCTGTCAGTTCCGAAATCTTCGTATGTAAAATCAAAATCCTTGTAAGAACCGTCGCTGAGCTCAACAGTCATTGTTCCGTTTTCATTGAACAGATAGGAAAAATCGGAAAGCTTGATTTTTACCTTAACATATTCACCGCCTGTTTTGTTAAACTGATAGAATGTCTGAACATTACCGAAATAACCGTGACCCTGCGTCATCATATATTTTACGAATTTTTCGCCCTTTGGAAGATTTAAAAATCTCGGTGCGTTGATACAATCCTTAAACCATATATCGTAATCCTTTTCGTCGGTTGTTCTGAACTTTGCACCGAAATTTTTATCGGTATTTTCAGTGTATCCCGTTGTTGTCACAAAAAGCTGATTGTTTGAAATTTTCTGCGTTGTACCTGTAACTTCAAAGTCCTTGTGATTTTCATCTTCGCTTACCGCACCTGTCATAAGAACCGAACCGACAGTAAGCACACCGCACATTGCGATTGCAGTTATTTTTTTAATTGTATTTTTCATTGTTATCCTCCGTGTTTGTAATTTTATCCGCAAATTTGTTCATACTTGCTTCATTTTATCAATCTATTTTTCTTATGTCAATAATTTTGAAATAAATTTGGCATTTACGGCAATATATGCGTATTTTCCCAATATTAATTATTACAAATGACAGACAAAATACTCGGGAATTTCTGTTTTTAACAATTGGTCTTTAAACAAAAAACAGACTGCACCGTGATACAGTCTGCTGTAAATTATGACGCACGCTCACATATTACATAGTAACGGTCAAAACCGCCGTTTCCGTCACTTATGCAGGTAAACATCGTGAGCAAATCTTTGTCCTTCTGCAAATAGCAGTCGCCTGATTCGTTCGGCTTATTGACTTTGGTTTCAACAACCTTGTAATTGAGTGTATCCCAATAATTTGTGATTGACACCCTGTCACCGATTTTGAGATTGCGGAGATTATCAAAGAAAATTCTTCCGACATATCCCGTGTGACCTGCAAGGACTGCGTTTGTATTCTTACCGCCGATCGGCAATGAGGTTGCACTCATATGTGCCGCACCATAGCTCATATTTGAGCTGTTCGCACCGAGGTAAATCGGCAGACGCATATTTATTGTTTCGGCGGTAACATAGCCGTAAATGCCGTCGGTTATGCCGTAATCCTCAAGATTGACGGCAGCCTGTGAATAGGTATCGTTGCGGAGCATTTCATACTGGTCCGTTTCAAGTTTTTTGTTGTAGGCAACGCTGTCATTGAAAAGTCTGTCGAGATCAGCCTTGAAAACAACGGGCTGTTTGGAAGTACGCTTGCCCTCCCTGTCAATTTTGTAACCATCTTCGTCAACCTTGCCGTCCTTGACCGCCTGTTCAAAAGAGCCGTCCTCAACTTCTTCAACACGGGTATCAAAGCCGTCAGCCTCACCGTTTGAAATCTGTGTTCCGATAAAATTTGATATAGGGGGGAATGCGACAAGACCTATTCCGACAACGAGCATTGCTATTGCCACACCCGTAAGTATTTTTTTAATCATCGGAATCACCGCCCAAATCATTCTGATTTTCGTCAGCCGAGTCATCTCTCAGTCGTTTTGCACCGTTTGACTTCTTCTTTTTGCGTTTGAGCAGGAATACAACCACAAACACAACAAGTGCAACAAAGCCGACAATTATGCCGATTGCGACTGCATAAGGGATTTTGTAACCGAGGAAAAATATGTAATCGTTGTCAAACTTTGCAAGTGACTCGCCTGTTTCAATGTACTTTGTATCGTCATAATCGACACGCTTGCCACGCACGAGAAGTCTGTGAGTGTTAATGCCGTATGGGGTACAGGTGAGGAGCGTTACAAGGTCCTCACCGTCAACAATTCGCAAAGAATTGATTTCCGAGGGGAGAACAACTTCGATTTGATCAACCTCATATTTCAGTGTTCTGTCGAGGATATGAACATAGAATTCATCGCCGACCTTCATATCGGTGAGGTAATCGAAAAATGTTTCGCCCGGATAACCCGAATGGGCAGAAATTACGGAATGTGTGCTTGCACCGCCGACAGGCAGGGAAGTGTTTTGAAGATGCCCTGCACCTTTGGAAAGAATCTCTTCGCTTGTGCCGTGATAAATCGGCAGATAAACATTGATTTTCGGAACATCAATGTAGCCGATAAGACCGTTATCATCAACATTGAGAGTTTTCTCATAATTTGCACCGATTTTCTGAAAAGCCTTTTCGTCGAACGGGTCGGTAATTATCATATTATTTGAAAGGCTGTTATTGTACTTAGCAGCCTCTTCAAACATTTTTTGAGTTTTCTCACTCGGCATCTGAGCAACCCTGTTGGTGTACTCCTTAACCATGCTTCGACTGACATAGTTATTAATTGCGGAGCTGACAAGCGGATAGCTCATTATGCCGATTCCTGCAACAAATATTAAAGCTATTAGTAAAATTGACAGCTTTCGTTTCATAAAATTTCCCTTTTCTGCGTGTTTTTGTTCCATTGTTATTATACTATATTTTACTATTTATCGCAACTGCGTGCCGCAGTCCCAGTTCGTGAAGATAGTTTGTGCAATACCAAAACATATTCCGCCCGAGCGTAACATTGTGGTGGTTTGCGACATTTATAAAATTTGATTTAACATATAATTTGCACCGTTGGCGACGGGTGGAGGCGGTTTTAGCATATACAAATGCGGTGCGGAACACCGCCACCTTAATTATTCATTATTCATTAAATAAAGCCAAAATAGAACGGGGATGCGTTGCCGCATCCCCTGAAAATTACATATATCACAGATTTTAAGATAAAGATATTTGATTAATTATTTAGCTGCTTTCTTTCTCTTAAGAACAAAGAGGAGAACGCCTGCACAAGCGATAAGTGCCGCACCGCCAACATAGAACATCATTGTACCCATACCACCTGTCTGAGGAACAGTTACAGGGTAATCCTTAACTACTGTAGCACCGTTTTCAACTGTACCAACTGCTGTGTATGCCTTTGCAACAGCTTTTACTGTGAATACTGTAGCGTTAAGGTTGTAGTTAGCAGGAGCCTTTGTTTCCTTTACATAATATGTAACATCCGGTGTAAAGTAGAACTCGTGTGTGCCATAGTAGAACTTATCATTACCTGTTTCTGTTGATGTAGCCTTAACAGTTTCACCGTCAACTACGATTGCCTCTGTGCATGCTGAATCCTTATAAAGTGTGAATTCAGCGCCTGGAAGTTTTGTTGATGTTGCGTTACCGTCAACCTTTGTTACATCAAGACCTGCAGTTGCAACATTTACAGTATTATTACCTGGCTTGTATGTGAAGTTGCCTTCATTACCATAGTAAAGACCGTCTGTGTTGGGGAGGTCTTTAGTAACTTTATCAGCGATATCAGCATTTACCTTAGCAGAGAATGTTACCTTGACTGTATCATAACTGTAGAACTTGTCACCCTGAAGGAGTGCCTCTGATGCAACGACTGCGAATGTAGCTGTTGCATCATTGCCAGTGGCATCTTTATAATCATAATTAGGAACTACTGTGAAGTCGCCGTCTGCTGCTGCTGTTTCAACGCCTTCTTTAACAAAGTAAACCTTTACAGTACCGTCAATGAGTGAAAGAGCGTTGTCCATGTTATCAACAATTGCATATGTGCCAACCTTGTTAGTTGTTGAACCTGCTGTTGATGCTGTAAGTGTGTAATCAGCGTTCTTCTGTGTACCAACATTGCTGTCTGCAACTGTCTTTGTAACTGTGATACCTGAAACATCAATCTTTGAAGCAAGGTTTACTGTTTCATAATCGTATGTCCAGTCTGTGCCATTGAAGAAAGGAAGTGAGATGAGTGAACCCTGTACAGACTTAACTGTACCAGGCTTCTTAGAGCAGTATACATAATAGATACCGTCTGTAAGGTCTGTAATCGTCTGTGTAGGAACATCTGCTGAACCGTCATATTTGAATGTAACAGTCTTAGCAGCTGTACCTGTCCATGACATACCATCACAAATTGTGATGATTTTCTGGCTCTTGTCTGTTTCTGTTGAGTTGAGAGCGTTCACAAGGGCAGTGTTGCTTGCATAAGCATCTTCAACTGTTACTGTACCGTTACCAGTATCAACTTTAGCGAGCTTGAAAAATTTGTACTCATAAGTACCAACATAGTCGGCTTTATCACCTGTTGTACCGGCATTAGGGTTGCATGATACTGTAAGTGTTGTAGCAGCGCTTGCTGAGAATGGAATCATGAGAGTGATCATCATTACTGCAAGAACAGCTGCAAAGATTTTCTTTGTAGTTTTCATTTTTACTTTCTCCTTTGTGTTTGATTTAAATATATGTAATTATATTCTAACCGAATGGTTAAACGGGTTGGGGTGGCTGCATGGCGGACACCGGCTAACAACGGTGTCCGTAGCAGTCAAAGAGGTTTTCTATGAAAGAAACATATGATTAAAAAAATCACCTGTTCTAACAAGTTAAATCATATTGGGTTACTTTCTGCGTCTTGCTCTGCGTTTTTTACGACCTTTTCCGTAATAGATTGCGTAACCCGTGAACATTGTCACCGCAAGACCTGCAACCGATACACCGAGAACAAAATAACCGTTCATACCGTCACCGCTTGCCGAAGGCATTGTAATTGCGCCGTCAACATAATCATATGTAACATCGTACTTGCCCTTAACAGGAAGTGTGAAGTAGGAAAGTGTGTAGTTCGGGGTGTAACCCTCTGACGGTTTGTACTCAAACAGACAGTATGTCTGATATGTTGAAGTACCTGATATATAATTATCGGAACTTTCGCTCCATACAACATTACCGTTTGTTTTTGTAAACTCGCCCTGACCGTCCTTGAAGATTGTCAGATTGTCAAACACAGCCTTACCGTTGCTGTCTGTCTTTTTAGAAGTCATATGAGTTTTCATTGTGGCATCTTTAATGATTGTATTGATATCATCTGCAGTAAAGATACCCTCACGAGATACCTTCATCACCGCAAATTCCGTATCACTTACATTGCCGCCTGTCTGATTCTTCTTGTTTACTGTTGCGCTTCCGTGTGTGGTTTCATTTTCAAACACGGCTTTTTCAACAGAAGGAGAATTGTTGAAGTAATCTGCAAGCTGAACATCGGTTTTGCCTTCAATATCTGAGCTCTTAACCTTAATATACTTAGTCGGCGTTACTTCACCGCCTTCAAGGAATTCAATCTCGGCAAGCCAGGTGTTTGTATCCATTTTATAATCGGATGCATTTTCACCCTCGGCAAGAGCCTCGGTAATCTTAAATCTGTAAACACCCACACTGACTAAGCTGAGGTCTTTGAATTCAACCTTACCGCTTGCGTCAGGTGTTGCCGATTTCTTGGAAACTAATGCTGTGCTGTTTGTCTTGATAGTATTGCCATCGGTATCCTGTTTTGCTGTATCCATTGACTCAAGACCTGTCAATGTATAAACGAACTTACTGCCGCTGTAAGGCTGACCGTCAAGAGTCTTATTTACCGAAACAGCAAAGTTTGTAGGATTAACCTTATTGACAAAGTTAAGCACATTTCCTGCTTCCGCAAGAGTACCGACGAATGTACCATTGAAGCTCTGATCGCCTACTTTATAGGGGATATAACCTGTAACGGTTTTCTCTGTAATCTTATAAGTTGCACCTACAGGAATATTGAGAAGCTTAATGCTTTCGCCCTTTTTGATTGTGAACGAACCGTCCGAAGATGTGCGGTAAACTGTGCTTGAATAATCACTTGCACCCTTTTCTTTGAGCTGATACTCAAGAGGATAGGTCTTGTAGTCATAGGTTGAACCGTCGCCGTCAAAGTCGAGAGCAACTGCAAATGTAAACTGCTGACTTGTATCGTAATCAGTTGTACCGTCTTCATCAACAACACTCTTTGAAATTTCAAGAGGTGCTGTCACTATCTTGTTGGTATAGTCGAGCTGGAGCTGTGCATAAGCACTGTCATCATCGGGATCTACAAGCTTGAATGCCGAGTTCGTAGTTGAACCGCTACTGATTGTTGAACCGACTCTGTTGTTAACAAGTTCCCAGTTCGTTGTGTATTTAAGGTTACTGCTGTCTGTTGACTCGTTAACCGTCATATTATTGCCGGTCTTGAATGAGTTGTCAAAGTCAGCCATATAATCATCTTTAAGCGTGAAACCGCTGTTTGAAAGAGTTTCACTGCTTGTGCTTTCGTCTGCTTTTGTAAGCTTGTAGCTTTTACCGGAGGTATCGTTGTCGTTCTCTTTGATTGTATAACCAAAAGTTTCATTAGCTTTGAGGTCATCTGAAATTTCAGAAACAACATCGCCTGTATCAAGTGCCTTTGTAACCTTGAGGTCATTGTTGGCAGGTGTCATTGTGAAGTTTACTGAGAAGTTAGACTCAGCCTCACCACGCTCCATATAGAATACTACCATATGATATGTCTTGTTAGGATCAAGCTTAGTACCATTGTTGATTGTCTTTGTAACTGTGCCAAGGTTTGTAGGATGTGACGAAACGTCTGCAGAATACGGAGTGCCGTCACCGTTCCACATTTTACCGTAAAGGTCTGAAAGCGTAAGGTCTTCTGTAAGCTTGCCGTCATTTATATTCTGCCACTTACAGAAGATAGCGTTTGTATTGCTGCCAAGATCTGACTTTTTGAATTTGTAAAAACCGTCTGATACTTCATAAGGTTTTACATAATACTTTTCATTATTAAGTGTACCAACACTTGTATCCTGCCAAACATACAAACAGAAGTCTGTATAATTACCTGTCTTAACCCAAAACTCATCACTCGGAACTGTAAGTGTTGTCGACGATGATGAAGATGAGTAGTCGGCAAATACATTGTCGGCAGTTGCTTTCATTGTATTAAAGTTAATTGAACCGCTTGCCTCTTTATGGTCACCGCCGAGGTCGAGAGCAAGCTCTGCATCAGCGCCTGTTGAATCCTCACCGATATAAACCCAAAGGTCATCGTCACCGCTGAAGTTAAAGGTTGCAGGTTTGTCGTCTGCAAGTAAACCGTCTTTCGGAACTCTGAAGTCTATATCAAGTCTGATACCAAAACCATAGTCAAGGTTAGAGTTAGTACCCTTGCCCGATGATGTAGCCGTAGTATTGTTGAATGGGAAAATACCATAACCGTTGCTTTCGCCGCCGAATTTTTTCAGGTCATCGCTGATTCCATAATCTTTACCCGCACCGTAGTTAATTTTTGTCGGTGTGAGGCCGTTCCATGTGAAGTAGATGTTATCGGCTGCATTCTTTGAAGTGAATTCATAAGTAGTAACACCTTCACTGTCAGTAGTTGTACGGAACGGGAAAGATGACTTATAAACATTGGCAACTTTTGCATTATTATATGTAGCGGATGAAAGTGCCTCAGCATCAAAGTACGGAGCCTTGACACCATCAAGAATCTGAAGATTGCCCTTGCTGTCAAGCTTGTTGTACATAAGACCCTGTAAGGATTGGTTATAATTACCGCCGCCCCATTTCATACCGTTGGAGTTGTTTACTGCATAGTAATAGTTATCATTATAATCGTTGATGTTTGTAAGTCCTTTTGCGTGGGTCTCAAACGTACTGTAGTGTTCACCGCCCTTATACATATTGCCGAAGTAGAGCGGATACTTCCAGTCCGACTTATAGTTTAAAGCAATGTTGCTTATGTAGCTGTTGAAGTTATCAAACTGATACCAATAGTCATACATATTGCCATTACCCTGACACTGAAGATACCCTTTCTCCTGCTCCATGTCCGACCAGTAGTCAAAGTATGTTGCGTCAACGCCTACTATGTCAGGATTATTTGAGAATGAATTTTCAACAACAGCGTTATAGTCTACATTGCCTATTTCCGAGAATTTTGTCCAGCTTTCGCCTCTGGCTGTCTTAACATATGTAGCCGTGTTCTCGCTGTAGCCCGAACCATCATATCCCGAACCTGTCGGATATGAAGTTGCGGAAGATGCACCGTTGAGATTAGATTTTGTCGGATGGAATCTTAAAACCGCATCTGTCGGAATTTTACCGCTGAACACCACATGACCATTTACCGTAGTTTGTGTAAGCTCAACTGTTCCTTCGTAGGCATCGTTGTAGTCAAAAGTTGCATAAACCTTTGAAAGTGACTTCCAGTCATCGTTTGAAACATAAACTGTTTTATATGTTGCCTTTGACTGTTTGTCGGGAGCTTCAACAGAAAGGTATTTACTTTCTTTGAACGAGCCGTCAGCAGAAAGATAAAATTCTGTGTCGCCCGAAGCACCCGAAAGGTCGAGGGTCTTGATGAACGGGTTAGTCCACTGACTTTTTGAGGCGTCATAAAGAGCATTATCGGCACTGTATGAATCGTTAATGCTGAGGTCGCTTGTTTGTTTTTCGCCCTTGTTGCTGAAGATTACATATTTATAGGATGAATTAACATCCACATAGTAGTAATTGCTGTCTGAAGATGTCTTGTTCATTGCAACGCCCGGCCACTCTGCGTTGAAGTCAGTATCGGTTACCCAAGAATATGCATAAGCTTCCTTATAGGTATTGCTGTTGTTAAGATAGATACGGCGGAAACCGCTTGCAACAGTCTTTTCGGGAAGAGTAAAATTAACCCCCGAAGAAAGCTCAATTCTTGTTGCACCGGATGGTGCAGTGGTTTCAAAAACTCCCGAAGAATTTTTGCTTACAGTACCCGTACTGAGAACCGTACCGTCATCCTGAGCAAAACGATATGTAACAGAAGAAAAATCTTTCCATTCCTTATTCTTGGTCAGGTTAATGTAAATCTTCTGTCCCGAAGATGTTGCCGCAAATACATTAAGCGACATACCCGACACGGCACATACCGAAAGCATGATGGTAAGTGCAAGCACAAGAGAAAAGCTTTTCTTTGCGGTTTTGCAAAGCTTTTTACCTAACTTCATAATTTTTCTTCTCCTTCATTGCCGATTACTTTGTTTTGGCAGTCAAAGTACAATTAAACAGAACTGCATAGGACAGTCCGATATATCTGCCAACTAATTATGAAACGCAAATTTTTGAATTTGTTCTTCTTTTTGATTTGCATACAATTATATAATATTTTATTGCGCATTTGTAGAGGCAATATAACCAAACTTTGAGTAATATTTTTGGTTATTTTGCATATCTGCAAATACGATTTAATATTTTTGACCATAATGTGATTTTATTACTTATTTATCACCATTTTTTGCGTTTAAAATAAATTATACCCATTGTACAACCTTAATAGGCAGTTAAAAAGTCAATTCCAGCACTGAATTTGTTGATTTTTAATTCTTTTTTCAAAAATATCAAAAAATTTTATGCAAATTTACGCCAAGCTATATGCGTAGAAATATGTATTTTTTTGCGATTGTTGTTTTTTAACATAAAATGCCCCAAAACCAGCATTTTGCAGAATTTTTCAGATATATTTTTATAATCAATATCTATATCTCATCAAATTAATCACCGAACTCCTTAAAAATTCGGCATAAATAAAGGGCAGAGTATTGCTCTCTGCCCCTCAAAATGTAATTCACTTAAACTGCAATTATACAAACCGCTTTATGCAAACATATTAAAGATCTCTGCCGCAGCACTTCTTGTACTTTTTACCGCTGCCGCACGGACAGGGATCGTTTCTGCCGATTTTCTTGCCCTTACGGATAGTCTTGTTGACAGAATCCGTACCGTCTGCAGAAGTTTCTGTAGGCTGAGCAACCTGCTCACGGTGAAGCGCCTGCTTTACGGCGTCCGACTGTTCAACAGCCTCTTCATCATCGGATGCAGACTGTGCCGCTGCGGCAGCCCTCTGAGCTGCTCTCTTTGCCGCTGCAATTGCATCCTGTCTTTTCTGAATCTCATAAACACGCTTTGGCATAATGAGCATCATCTTGACAGTATCTTCACGAATGCTTTCAATCATCTCATCAAACATATCAAAGCCTTCAACTCTGTACTCAACAACAGGATCATGCTGACCGTATGAACGAAGTCTGATACCGCTCTTGAGCTGATCCATATTGTCGATGTGATCCATCCAATGTGTATCAACATTCTTGAGGAGGTAAACACGCTCCATCTCACGGATTGTTTCCTCGGGAAGAAGTTCTTCGTTTTCCTTGTAGATTTCAAGAGCATCGTCAACGAGCATCTTCTGAATCTCTTCGGGTTCCATATTTTCAAGATCTTCAAGGCTGAAATCATACTTTGATTCATCTCTTATAAGCCAGCCTGCGTAGTAATCCTTGAGGCTTTGGAAGTTCCAATGTTCTGCAGGACCTTCGGGGAGATACTGCTTGATTGAAGTTGCGATTGTATCCTCAACCATTTTGAGGATTGTTTCGTGGAGATCCTCACCGTTAAGAACCTGATCACGCTGACCGTAGATGATTTCACGCTGTTTGTTCATAACATCGTCATACTGGAGGACATCCTTACGAATGCCGAAGTTACGAAGCTCAACCTTTTCCTGTGAGCCCTCGATAATACTTGTGAGCATTTTATTCTCAATAGGCATATCTTCGGCAACATTCATACGCTCCATCATCATTTTCATTCTGTCACCGCCGAACAGACGCATAAGGTCATCCTCGGTTGAGAGGAAGAAACGGCTGACGCCCGGATCGCCCTGACGGCCTGCACGGCCACGGAGCTGGTTATCAATACGGCGTGACTCGTGTCTTTCCGTACCCATAATGTAAAGACCTCCGGCCTCTCTTACCTTTTCAGCCTCGCCCTTAATTTCTTCCTTATACTTGTCATTCAGTTCTCTGAATGTATTTCTTGCATTGATGATTTCTTCATCATCGGTTTCCGCATAACCTGTAGCTTCTTCAATAAGCTCCTCTGTAAAGCCCTGCTTACGCATTGCGGCTTTTGCCATATACTCTGCGTTACCACCGAGGATGATATCGGTACCACGACCTGCCATGTTGGTTGCGATTGTTACCGCACCGAGTTTACCTGCCTGAGCAACAATTTCAGCCTCTTTTTCATGCTGTTTTGCATTGAGGACATTGTGCTTGATGCCTCTCTTTTTGAGCATTTTTGAAAGAAGCTCCGACTTCTCAATTGAAATTGTACCGACAAGGACAGGCTGTCCCTTTTCGTGAGCCTCAACAATTGCATCAATAACAGCGTGGAACTTGCCGTTTTCTGTCTTATAAACCGAATCGGGGAGGTCTTTTCTTAAAACAGGCTTGTTTGTAGGAATTTCAACAACATCAAGCTTGTAGATTTCCTGGAATTCTTCCGACTCTGTCTGAGCAGTACCTGTCATACCCGAAAGCTTTTTGTAAAGACGGAAGTAGTTCTGGAATGTGATTGTAGCAAGAGTCTTGCTTTCGCTCTGAACCTTTACGCCCTCTTTAGCCTCAATGGCCTGGTGAAGACCTTCGTTAAAACGACGGCCGTACATAAGACGACCTGTAAATTCGTCAACGATGATAACTTCGCCGTCCTTGACAACATAGTCAACATCAAGCTTCATAACGCCGTTAGCCTTGATAGCCTGATTTACATGGTGCTGAATTGTAAGGTTATCGGGATCGGTAAGGTTTTCAATACCGAAAAATTCTTCGGCTTTCTTAACACCGCTCTGTGTTAGGGTTGCTGTTTTCTGCTTTTCATCAACAACATAATCAATGTCGTTTTCCTTGTAATATTCCTCCATATCCTCTTTTGCGTCAAGTTCTGCAAAACGCTGAACTTTAAGAGTTTTTGCAAGAGCGTCAGCCTTTGCATAAAGGTCTGTTGACTTGTCGCCCTTACCCGAAATAATAAGAGGAGTTCTCGCCTCATCAATAAGGATTGAGTCAACCTCATCGACAATCGCAAATGCGTGTGGGCGCTGAACCTTGTTTTCCTTGTAAACTACCATGTTGTCACGGAGGTAGTCAAAACCGAGTTCGTTGTTTGTTCCGTATGTAATGTCTGCGGCATAAGCCTTTTTTCTGCCCTCGTTATCGAGATCGTGGCAGATAAGACCGACCGAAAGACCGAGGTATCTGTAAAGCTTGCCCATCCACTCCGAGTCACGGCGGGCAAGGTAATCGTTGACTGTTACAATGTGAACACCTTCGCCTGTAAGAGCGTTGAGGTATGCAGGAAGGGTAGCAACCAAGGTTTTACCTTCACCGGTTTTCATCTCGGCGATTCTGCCCTGGTGAAGAACGATACCGCCGATAATCTGAACGGGGAAGTGCTTCATACCAAGCACTCTCCAGCCTGCCTCACGACAGGTTGCAAATGCTTCGGGGAGAATATCGTCTGTTGTTTCGCCGTTGGCAAGTCTTTCTTTAAGAATTGTTGTCTGGTTCTTGAGTTCACTTTCGCTCATAGCCGCATATTTATCTTCGAGTGCAAGCACCTTGTCACAGATTGGTTGCACACGCTTAACTTCACGCTTGCTGTAGTTGCCGAACATAGCCTTTAAAAAATTCATCAGGGTTCTTCCTTTCAATGTACCGAAAAAATCGGTCAAACTGTATTTTCAATAATATAATTTTAATTTACTGCACCGCAGACGCACCAAGGCTTTTTGCAGCCTGAATCATTGCGGCCTCAACCACGGGACCGGCATATTGGAAACCGAAACCCGAATCCTGTACAACACAGGCAAAGGCGAGAGGGCAGTCCTCATCTTTTGAGTAGCCGACCATCCAGCCGTTAGGGTTCTTATCATCGCCGACTTCACCCGTACCTGTTTTGGCATAGACTGTAAGTCCGCCGAAAAGGTTGTCGCCGTAGTAATCCGAAACGGTGTATCTCATAACATCATCAAGCTTTGTCGCCGTATCGGATGAAAAAAGCTCCTGTCCGCTGCTCTTGTAGTTTATGCCGAGTGCGGAGAGTATGGACTCATCTTTGATAAGGGTAGGGTTTGTAGCCTTACCGCCGTTTGCGATTGCACCGCAGATAATTGCCATCTGCATCGGGTTTACCTTGTCATTATACTGACCTACGCCCGACCAGCCAAGCTGGTTTTCATTGGCATCGCTGACATCATATGAACCTTTTGCGGTTTTAATTCCGTCAACATCAAAGGAGCTGTTAATGCCGATTTTCTCGGCAGTTTTTGTCATTGTGTCACTTCCGAGTTCAACGGCAAGCTTTGCAAAAACAATATTGCAGGAATGTGCCATTGCCTCTTTATATGTCAGCGTTCCGTGAGTTTCCGTACAGGTAACCTCACTTCCGCCTATGTTCTCACTTCCGTTACAAACCCAAGTGCGGTCATAAAGGTCGGGAATATTCTCGATTGCCGCCGCAGATGTAACGATTTTGAAGATTGAACCCGGGGTAAAGGTTGACGAAAGCACATTATCAAGGTAAACGCCCTCGTATTCGCTTTCGTTGTCCTCGGTAATTTCGGGAGGAGCCTGCGGATCGTAAGCCATGGTGCTTACGGAACAGATAACCTCGCCTGTTTTGTAGTTATATATTACACAGGCACCTTTTTTGTTATAAGCTGCAAGAACATCATAAGCCGCCGCACAGGTTGCGGAATCAACTGTCAGCTTTATATCGTGAGAGGCACGCAATGATTCCGGCATATTAAGTCCGAAAACAAGGTTATAGCCTATCAGCTGAGAACGATACATACTTTGAACAGCCGTTGAAATGTTAAGGCTGTCATCACCGACAACATGAAGCAGAGATTTTCTTACGCTCTCGCTTTCGTTATAAACTCTTTTACCGTCAACCGTCTGTGCAAGAGCCGTGCCGTTGCGGTCATAAATCGCTCCTGCCTGTGCAAGGCCGCCGTCACCTGCTATATGCGCATTATATGCCTGATCAACCCAATCGTCTGCCCCTGTTACAAGCTCAAAGGCAAGATAGCCGAGTCCGCCGATAAACGCAAGCGCAACTATATATATAAGTGTACTTCTGCGAAGTATTTTTTTCAAACCTTACACCACCCTGTGTATCAAGTGAACAATCGAAAAATTAAAGAAAATGCGGCTTTGCTTGCAAAGCACTATGAATACGGTCGGGAGATAGAGCATTTTATTTTGCCGTTTTTCCTCTCGGCAACAATTTTCCATTTTCAATTTTTCATTTTCAATTTACTAAACTTATCTTTTTACCGAATAAGTTCTCTCGTCTGCGGCTTTAATGAATGCAACAAGTCCCCAACAAGACATAATACTTGAACCGCCGGCAGACACAAACGGAAACGTTACGCCTGTAAGCGGAAGTATATCGGTTGCACCGAAAACATTGAGAGAAAGCTGAACGACAAAAAGTCCTGCCGCACAGCACGCTGAAATTGAATAAAAGGTACTTCTGCTTCGGGTTGTAATTGCCCTTGCATAAATAAACATTGCACCTACTGCCACGGCAAGTGTGAACGCAACGATAACTCCCATTTCTTCCGAAACAAGTCCGAAAACAAGGTCACTTTCGGATGCGGCAACCTGCTTTAAAAAACCGTTGCCGATACCTACGCCGAAAAGTCCGCCGCTTGCCATATATGTGAGAACTCTTGCCTGCTGATAACCGAGGTTGTCCTGAGTATGTTCCCACACATGACGCCAGCCCGAAAAACGGTCGGCAACATACGGTTTAAACTTGAGGACAAAGGTTACACCGAAAATTGCGGCGGCAACAGCAAGAATAATCGTCTTGAAATCGCCCGAGCGCATAAACGCTGTGAGCAAAAATGTTACAAAGAAGATGAGCGCAGTACCGAAGTCACCCATAAGAGCCAAAAGACCGACGCAGACTGCCGAGAAGATAATGTACTCAAGCAGGTTCTTCTTTGTCATCAACACATCAAGCGAACTTGCACCGATAAAGATGAAGATAATCTTTGCAAGCTCTGACGGCTGAAATGAAAACGAGCCGATATAAATCCAGTTGGCGGCGCCGTTTGTAATCTTACCGAAAACAATTGTTACGCCCAAAAGACCGACCGCACAAATCATTGCCGGAAGTCTGAGTTTATTTACCTTGTCGGGATCTTCAATCAGCTTGATAATTATGCAGAAGAAAATCATACCTATTGCGGCGGCAACAAGCTGAACATAAGCCGAGCGTTCCGACTGTCTGATAAGCATCATTACGCCTATGCCCGTCAAAAACAGGGCAAGCGATTCAAGCTCGAAATTTACTCTGCGGATTACAAAATAGGAGATAAAGAAGAATCCCCATTCAACAGCCGCAAGAGCGCCGAACAGCACGAGCGGAGCCATTGTATTTGTGCCGTCATTCCAGAACATTGCCTGAACGCACATAAAAAAGTGAAAAAATGTAATAAGAAGCATAAGCTTCCACGATTTCATTGCAGGCTTATCGCTGACCTTTGAGAAAAACCAGCTTGACTGCAACGGCTGTTGGAACTCCTCGCCTCTTTTTACTATAAGGCTTGTACCGCCTATTGTTATTGTATCGTCAATAAGCACCTTTGCTCTGCCTCTTGTTCTTTTGCCGTTGAGCATTGTGCCGCTCTTTGAGTCGGTATCGCTTACATACCAACCGTCTTTACGGCGAAGGAGTACGCAATGATTTCTTGAAACCGTAGGGTCATCAACGGTTACATCACTGCTTTTACTTCTGCCGATTGAATTTTCCCAGAAAAGCACGGGGAGCATCTCGCCCGTTGCAGGGTTCAAAAGTGAAATCAAAGGAGTTTCTGGACGGCGGCGACGGCGCATTGCGGCAAAGCACTGGTACACAATTATTATTGCATAAACAGGCATAAGAAAACGCAGTGCAACAACACCCATATCGAAAATTATCGAAAGATCCGGCACTTTTTTCAACTCCTTCACAAATCATCTGTCCTAAAAATAAGCATACTTAAAGTTATACAGTTTAAATAATAATCCAATTTCCTCCAAAAGTCAATAGCCGAGTGCCTCGGCAGTCAATTCGTGAAGACAGTTTGTACAATAGAAAACTAAAAATGCCCGAGCGTGACTTTCTATATTAAGATAGTTTTTTCAGCCGAGTGCCTCGACAGCCAATTCGTGAAGATAGTTTGTGCAATAGAAAACTTACGATACCCGAGCGTTACTATCTAATTATAAGTGAAGTAACTTTGTAGCCGAGTGCCTCGACAGCCAATTCGTAAAGACAGTTTGTGCAATGCCAAAACATATTACGCCCGAGCGTAGCATTGTAATTGTTCATACAATTTTAATGTTACGGCGAACCGTGTTCGTCACTACACTATTTTGGTAACTATGTTTCATTTATATGATTTATTACTGTCACAATATTTGTGTCATTACTCATTGGAATCCGATGAACACCTCTACGAATTTGTTGCATTTTTTGCTTATGCCGTTAATAAAACCGCTAAATAAAAGACCTCACGAAATTCGTGAGGTCTTTTATCATGATATATCTATGAGGATTAATGAAGACTTTTCATTTTATCGGCTTTATCACGGCATATATGCGACCATTTGCAGTCGCCGCACACCTGCGAAAGCCTGTCTTTTAAAATTATATTTTCTCTTGCAATTCTCGAAAGCTCTTTCCAATCGGCAGTATCGCCGATTTTCATTCCGAGTAAATCAAGACATCTTTTGTCATAGCACGACGCCTTGCCCGTAACATCGCAGCTGCCGTTGTCACGGTTCGGACACGATGAACAAATTTCGTCACAACCGCCCGTAAGTGTAAGGCTTGCGTTGTTATTTTCAAGAACTGCCACTATTTTTGCCATTCCGCAGACAAATTCATCGCTGTAGCCCTTGCCTTCAAAAAACTGCACACAAAGGCTGTGATGCGGTCTGAACTTAAAGCTTAACGATTTTGTCAAGACGATTTACCAAAACTGTTGCAACAACAATCTTTGCGGCATCTGCAAGAAGGAACGGAACAACGCAGGTGAGAAGTGCGGCAACAAAGTCTGTATGCATTGAAATCATAAACCAGATTGTACCGAAAAGATAGCATACTGCAAGACCTGCAACCATTGAAACCGCAAGCACCCAAAGCTTTCTGCCGAGAAAATCAGTCATAAGTCCAACGATAAGCGCCGTAAAGAGGAAACCGATGATATAACCGCCTGTCGGACCGCCGAGAACACCGATTCCGCCTGAGAATCCTGCAAACACGGGAACACCGATTGCACCGAGGAGAACATAAACCGCAACGCTGATGAGTCCTCTTTTCCAGCCGAGCATAGCCGCCGCCATAAAGATACCGAGAGTCTGAAGTGTAAACGGAACTGTCATCGGAATCTGAATCTGTGCGCACACTGTGATGATTGCAACGAACATCGCCATATACACAAGGCTTAATACATTACTTTTTGATTTACTGTTTGTTTTTGCTTCTGTCATAAAATTACCTCTCCTTTGCAAAACCGATTCTTTTGTTTTGCAGATTGTCAACCAAATCATTTTATCGGTTGACAATTATTATAGTACCGATTGCCGCATTTGTCAACCCGATTTATATTTTAAAGTGACAATTACAATCCGTTTTGATGTAACAATTGACTTTACAACCAACTTATCATATAATAATTATCAGACCAAACAAACCAAAGGAGCTTTATATATGCAGATTTCGAGCAGATTTACTCTGGCAATTCACATTATCGCCTGTATTGAAACCTTTAAAAATGAATACAAGGTAACGAGTGATTTTCTTGCAGACAGTACGAATGTCAACCCTGTTATCGTCCGCAAAATCCTCGGTCAGCTCAAGTCGGCAGGAATTGTTGAGGTTGCAAGGGGTTCGGGCGGTGCAAGTCTTTCAAAACCGCTTGACAAAATTACATTTCTTGATATCTACAAGGCGGTTGAATGCGTTGAAAACGGCGAGCTTTTTCATTTTCACGAAAAACCAAATCCAAAATGTCCTGTCGGCAGAAACATTCACACCGTTCTTGACAACAGGCTTGACAAGGTTCAGCAGGCAATGGAAAACGAACTGAAAAAAATCACCCTTGCAGATATTGAAAGCGATATTCAAAAGTTGATACAGAAATAATTACGGCATCGGAGAAAAATCCGATGCTTTTTTGTTGCAAAAAACTCCTGAAAAAATTTTTAAAAAAATTTCGTTGTAACTGTTGACATTACAACAAAACAGATATATAATATCGTTGTAATCAAAAAGGTTACAACGAATCGATTCACATTTTCCATATTCAAAATTATTCAAAACAAAAATTTTTCAACACAATTTTCAGGAGGTATAATTATGAAAATAGCAGTAGTATGCGCAAATGGTAAAGCAGGACAGTTCATCACAAAAGAGGCAGTAAACAGAGGCTTTGATGTTACGGCTTTTGTAAGAGGCGAAAACAAGTCGGCAGCCAAAAATGCAGTAACCAAAGATTTGTTCGACATTACAAAGGAAGATTTAAACGGCTACGATGTTGTAGTTGACGCTTGCGGCGGTTGGACAGCAGAAACTATTCCCGTTATTCCGAAAGCAGGCGAGCACCTTTGCAATCTTCTTGCAGGCACAGACACAAGACTTGTTATTGTCGGCGGTGCGGGCACTCTTTATGTGAACCCCGAACACACAATCAGAGTTGCAGACGGCAAAGATTTTCCCGATGCATTCAAGCCCCTTGCAGCCGCACATCAGGTTCTTCTTGACGGACTTCGCAAGAGAAACGATGTTAAGTGGACATATGTAAGCCCTGCCGGAGATTTTCAGGCTGACGGCGAAAGAACAGGCGAGTACACACTCGGCGGTGAAGAACTTGTTCTCAACTCAAAGGGCGAAAGCGTTATAAGCTATGCTGACTATGCAATCGCTTTTGTTGACGAAATTGCAAACGGCAATCACATCGGCGAAAGAATTTCGGTTGTAAGCAAATAAAGCTAAAATTAAACATAAAACAGGGACAGCAGATAACGCTGTCCCTGAAATTTTTGTAAAGATTAAGTTTGCGTGCTTAAAATTAAGCCTTGTTAACTGAACCGAAGAGTTCCATCTTTTCCTTAACAGTAGCCTTGATAGCCTCTGCGCCGGGAGCGAGGAGCTTTCTTGGGTCAAAGCCCTTGCCTTCAAGATCCTTGCCCTCTTCAATATACTTTCTTGTAGCTGCTGCAAATGCGAGCTGGCACTCTGTGTTAACATTGATCTTTGAAACGCCGAGTGAGATAGCCTTCTTGATCATGTCGGCAGGGATACCTGTACCGCCGTGGAGAACGAGCGGCATCTCGCCTGTAAGCTGCTGGATAGCGTCAAGAGTTTCAAAGCTGAGGCCCTTCCAGTTTGCAGGATACTTACCGTGAATGTTACCGATACCTGCTGCGAGCATTGTTACGCCGAGGTCTGCAACCATTTTGCATTCCTTAGGATCTGCGCATTCGCCCATACCGATTACGCCGTCTTCCTCGCCGCCGATTGAACCAACTTCAGCCTCAAGTGAAAGACCGAGCTTGTTACAAGTTGCAACGAGTTCCTTTGTCTTTTCAATGTTCTCTTCGATCGGATAGTGTGAACCGTCGAACATAATTGAGCTGAAACCTGCTTCGATACACTTCTTAGCGCCTTCGTATGAACCGTGGTCAAGGTGGAGAGCAACAGGAACTGTGATGTTGAGTTCCTCGAGCATACCGTTTACCATACCAACGATTGTTTTGTAGCCGCACATATATTTACCGGCACCCTCAGATACACCGAGGATAACAGGTGAGTTGAGTTCCTGTGCTGTTAAAAGAATTGATTTTGTCCATTCAAGGTTGTTGATGTTGAACTGACCTACTGCATAGTGGCCTGCCTTTGCTTTTGTAAGCATTTCTTTAGCGTTTACTAATGGCATTTTAATCTTCCTTTTGTAAAAAATTTCAGCAGACAAGCGTTCCCACCTGCCGATTTAAGTTTATTATACAATATATTTTTGAAAATATAAAGACCTAAAAAGAAGATTTAGTGAAAATTTTAACAATTAGTCGAAAAAATTTTCATTTTGTCCTGTTTTAGTCAATTATCACTAAACTTTCAAAATAAACTCACACTTCCGTAACACAACAAGGTTGATTTTGATTTTGTGAAAAGGTATAATATAAATGTAAATTACAATGCTTGATTTTGGTCGAGCGTTGTATGGTATATTTTTTGTAAGCTATCCCGTAGGGGCAGTCTTGCGACCGCAAGTAATGACAGATATTTTATTGCAAACAAAGCTTGTACCCCACGGTAACAAATAAATGTAGGAGTAACTTTTATGGACAATTTTGACAACAACAATATGGGTGGTTTTGAACCGCAAAAGCCGTTCACCGAAAGACCCGTACAAAACAATAATCTGAACACGGAACAGACAATTCCCGTTTCAGAACCCGAAACACAGGAAGAACAGGCTCAAAATGTTCAGCCGCAGAACGGCAACACACCGTACGGTGATTACATTTTCGGCAACAACAATCAAAACACGGCAAACAATGCAAGTCCGACTGAAAATGTTCCGCCGTATCAGCAGAATCAAAATCCGAATCCGAACACCTACGCTCAGCCGTGGCAGTACGGTTACGGTCAGTATCCCTACAGCGGACAGAATCCGCAGTATAATCAGAACAATCAGCAGTACGGACAGTATCAAAACAACACAGGATACAATCAGAATGTACCTCCGTATCAGCAGAATATGTACGGACAGCCTCCCTACGGCAACAACGGTACATACAATCAGCAATACAATCCGCAGATGTTCGCACAGTACCCCCAAAAGAAAACAAAGGGCGGAATAATTGCGTTGATTATCGTTCTCTGTTCACTTCTTACAATCGGTTTTATCGGCATGATGGTGTACGGATTTTCGGCTGACATAAAAGAAGATTTGAACAACGACCGAAGTGATTCGGGCAATTCGTTCAGAGTTCCGAAAGAGGACAGTACAACACCGTTTGAAACCCTTCCCGACACATCTTCACAGAGTAAAACTCACGATGAGTCTGACTACAGTGACAAGGTGAACAAGGATTACTCGGGTATGAAGCTTGAAAGCAATCCGAAAGACGCAAAAACAAACAACAGCTACACAGCTGCAAAAGCATCCGAAAGAGTTTCCGACTCGGTAGTCGGCATTCTCTGTTACTCGGACGATGTACCCGATCAGGCTGACACAACAACCGCATCTTCACAGGGAAGCGGAATTATCTTCTCACAGGACGGCTATGTTATCACAAACGCTCATGTAATCGGCAACAGCAAAACAGCCTATGCAATCAGAGTTGTAACATCTGACGGCAAGGTATACAAGGCAGGTGTTGTAGGTTACGATTCAAGAACCGATATTGCGGTTCTCAAAATGGACGATGCAAAGGGACTTACTCCTGCAACATTCGGCGATTCGTCACAGCTGGAGGTTGGTCAGGATATTATCGTAGTCGGCAACCCCGGCGGTCTTGACTATCAGAACACAACAACCAAGGGCGTTATTTCGGCGCTTGACAGAAAACTTTCAACATCAAGCCTTACAAAGTACATTCAGACCGATGCCGCAATCAATCCGGGCAACTCGGGCGGTCCGCTTGTAAACTACTACGGTCAGGTTGTCGGAATTACAACTTCAAAGATTGTTTCCGAAACTTACGAAGGTATGGGCTTTGCAATTCCGTCACAGACAGTAAAAAACATTGTTGACACACTTGTAAAGAACGGCTATGTTGAAGGCAGAGTAAAAATCGGCATTTCGGGCATTGCAGTAACCTCCGATCAGGCATCAAATTACAACATTCCGCAGGGCATTTATGTTCAAAGTATCGTATCGGGCGGTCCGTGTGACGACACAAGCCTTAAAGAAGGCGATATCATCACAGAGGTTGACGGCGAAACAATTGCAAGCTTTGCAGATGTTTATGCGATTCTTGAAACCCACAAGCCGGGGGACAAAATCAAGGTTAAATATTACAGCTCATCATCGGGCGACGGTGAGGTTGAAATCACACTTCAGGAAGATAAGTAATTTTAATATAAGAATATCACCAAAAGCAAAAAGGCAGTCACGGCAATGTGACTGCCTTTTGTTTGTCTGAAAATAATGTGCATTCCCGTAGCGGCGGTCATTGACCGCCAATCGAACCAATTGTAAAATTGGTTCGACATTATATGATTGCTTTAGCAGATAATAATACCACAAAATTGACTTGCGGTTTGTTCGGTTTGGTTTTACAACCAAACCGATTGGCGATCACTGATCGCCGCTACTTCTTCCTCGGGATAAAATTCCTCAAAAATCCTGCACTTCTTCCTTTCAGGTAAAACCAACCTATGGTATCAAAGACTGCCGCTCCGACAAAATTAACAAGCAAATCTTTCATTGTATCAATCAGACCGATGTCAAGATAGCCGTTAATGCCGAGATTTTCACCGTTCACAACGGTTGATGTTATATCCCTGATGTGCATTATCACATTCGGCTTACCCGAAATCAAACCCGAATGTATTGCCGTGATTACGGTGTCCTTTTGCATATCCTTTTCAAAAAGCATATCCGCACCAAACTCAAAAAACTCCCACACAACACCGACTGTCATTGAAAAGCAGAACGAAAACAGGCACACGAACATGGGCGAGAGGCTCAATTTCACCCGTTCGCTTCTGTTCAAAATATCGGTCAGTCCAAAACCAACGCCTGCACAGATAAAGCCGTTCACGGCATGGAGCAATGAATCCCATATCGGAATCTTTTCGTAGAACGCACCGAGCTCACCCATAACATTTGCCGCAAACACGAACAGCACAACAATCGTTTCAAGCACACTCGGCAACGCTACCGACAGCCTTCGGTCGATGAACAACGGAAGCATCAACAGACCGAGCGTTAACACACAGGTCATGACATTCTCCCATTTTCCGTTTAAAATGCCGGCAGTCAAAAGTGACACAAGTATGAGCCTTATTATGATGTAAACGCCTGCCTTAACCTTGTGCTGTCGCATTTCACGCACATTCAGCCACCGTGCAAGCCTTTGAAAAAATCCTTTAAGTCGTTTTTTCATAATATCCCCCGATTTTTACACTTATTTTTTCCTTAAAAACGAGATAAACCCCTGTAAAATTGTATTAGCTTTTTCTGCCTTATATTACCGCAAAATAAAAAAGCCACCGCAATCTGCGATGGCTCATAAGCATTGATATTAAATTACTTTTTCTCTGACTTCTCTGACAATTCGGCTTTTTCGCCATTTTTTTCAGCCTCAAGCTTTTTCTTGAGTTCCTCTTTGCCGACAGCAAGCATCAGCTTGATACGGTTCTCCTGATTTACCTTCGGCGCACCCGGATCATAGTCGATGGTAACGATATTGGCATTCGGTCTGATTTCTTTAATCTTTCTGATTGCGCCCTTACCGTTGATATGATTCGGCAGACAACCGAAAGGCTGTGTGCATACGATATTCTCATAGCCTGTATCGGCAAGTTCAATCATCTCGGCTGTCAGCAACCAACCCTCGCCCATCTTACTGCCGTAGCCGATAACACCGTTTACAAGCTCCTTTGTGTGAGCATATCTGTGAGGCGGAACAAAGCCGTACTTTTCAGCCGCATCAACCATAAGTCCCTCAAGCTTTGTGAGGTAGTTAAGAAGCATCGAACAGAATTTGTATTTAACTCTGCTGCCGCCGAACATCTTGTAGTCCTCAATACGGTTATCAACCTTAAACGATGCAAAACCCATAAGTCCGGGGATGCAAACCTCGCAATCCTGATCTGCAAGAAAGTCCTCAAGACCGTTGTTAGCCATTTTGGAGTATTTTACATAGATTTCGCCGACAATACCGACTTTAACCTTCGGCACTTTATTAAGCTCTATTTTTGTAAATGACTTTGTAATTTTATCAAGAGTTTCGTCAATTTCTTCAAGAGTGTAGCCCTTGCCCTGTATGAGCATATCGGAAATCTTATCCGTCCACTCATCAACAAGCGCCATACTTTCACCCTTGTTCACCTCATAGGGCTTTGTCTGGTTTGAAAGCAGCATTAACTGGTCGCCGTACACAAGACCGCCGACAAATCTTCGGATAAGCGGAAGTGTGAGCGAAAAACCGCTGTTGTGTTCCATACCGAATGAAAGCGAAATTACGGGAACGAACTCAAAGCCTGCCTTTTTGAGAGCCTTTCTCAAAAGGAAAATATAGTTTGACGCACGACATCCGCCGCCTGTCTGAGTAATCATCAGGGCAACCTTGTGAACATCATACTTTCCGCTTTGCAGAGCATTGATGAACTGACCTATAACCAGCAAAGCCGGATAACAGGTGTCGTTGTGAACATATTTAAGACCTGTCTGCGCAATCTCCGGACCCGTTGTGTCGAGCAAATCAGACTTATAGCCGTAGTAGTTGAACACCTTTTCAAGTATTTTAAAATGAATAGGCGCCATATTGGGCATAAGGATTGTGTATTCCTTTTTCATCTGCTTTGTAAACAGCAAACGACCTGTTTTTTTGTCATACTTCAACTCTGCCATAACAGAATTTCCTTTCATCAATCGTTTTCAAGCGCAGCAAGCAAACTGCGGATTCGGATTTTAACTGCTCCGAGGTTTGTAATTTCATCTATCTTAATCTGAGTGTAAATCTTATTTTTGCTTTCAAGAATTTCTCTTACCTCATCGGTTGTAATCGCATCAACACCGCAGCCGAAGGATACAAGCTGAACAAGCTCCATGTCCTTCCTTTCAGTAACATATTTTGCCGCCGCATAAAGTCTTGCGTGGTATGTCCACTGGTTGAGAACATGAGTCCGGAAATGTTCAACTCTCGGAGAAACAACATCTTCGCTGACGATTGCAACATCAAAGCCTGAGATAAGTCTGTCGATTCCGTGATTAATTTCGGGATCAATATGATATGGCCTGCCTGCAAGAACAAAAATCTTTTTGCCCTCTTTTTCAGCCTTGGCAATAATCTCGTTGCCCTTGTCAATAACCTTTTTTCTGTAATTCTCCTGTTCCTGATATGCAAGCTTAGCCGCATTTCTTACCTCGTTAAGAGTGAGGTCGGGGAAGTGGAACGAAAGTCTTTCATAGGCTTTCTTAGGAAAATCGTTCGGGCGGTGAATACCGAAGTATTCCTTTATGAAGTGAACCTTGCGTATATCCTTCATATTGTTTTTGATAACCTCGGGGTAGTAAGCAACAACAGGACAGTTGTAATGGTTATCTCCGAGATGCTCGTCAAAATTATAGGAAAGACAGGGGTAGAAAATTGTTTCTGCTCCCATATCAATAAGAGTCTGAATGTGACCGTGAACAAGCTTTGCAGGGAAGCAAACGGTATCGCTCGGAATTGTCTGCTGACCTCTCTGATAAAGCTTTCTTGTTGAATACGGTGAGTGGAACACCTCAAATTTAAGTTCTGTAAAGAATCTGTACCAGAACGGATAAAGCTCATACATATTGAGCGCCATAGGAATTCCAAGCTTACCTCTTATGCCCTCAACAGGCTTGTAGGAATCAATAAGATTCAGCTTATAGGCATACATATTCATATCGTTTGCAGGAGCCTTCTTTGTGATCGGTCTTTCACAACGGTTTCCTGCAATAAACTTTCTGCCCTTGCCGAATGAATTTATTGTAAGACGGCAGTTGTTGTTGCACATACCGCAGTTTGCAACCTTGATTTCGTGAACGAATTCATCAAGTCCCTTTTTGTCGGTAATTGTACTCTTGCCAACGCCCTTTGACTTTTTCTTTGCGTAAAGAGCCGCACCGTAAGCACCCATAAGTCCTGCAATGTTGGGACGGACAACTTCAACGCCCATTTCCTGTTCAAATGCACGCAAAACAGCATCGTTTAGGAAAGTACCGCCCTGAACTACAACACGCTTGCCGAGTTCATCGGGGCTTGACGCACGAATAACCTTGTAAAGGGCATTCTTTACAACGCTGAGTGAAAGACCTGCCGAAATATCTTCAATTGTAGCGCCGTCTTTCTGAGCCTGCTTAACGCTTGAATTCATAAATACGGTACAGCGTGAGCCGAGGTCAACGGGACGCTTTGCAAAAAGTCCGAGCTTTGCAAAGTCGGCAATCTCATATCCGAGAGCGTTTGCAAAAGTCTGCAAAAAGCTTCCGCAACCCGATGAACAAGCCTCATTAAGGAAGATGTTGTCAATTGCACCGTTATGTATCTTAAAGCATTTGATATCCTGTCCGCCGATATCGATGATAAATTCAACATCAGGCATAAAGTATTTTGCGGCGGTAAAGTGGGCGATTGTTTCAACAATGCCGTAATCAACCGCAAATGCGTTCTTTACAATGTCCTCACCGTAACCTGTTACGGCAGAAGAAACAACATTTATTTCGGGATTTATTTCGTAAACCTCGTCAAGGAATTGCTTCATAATCTCAACGGGGTTTCCCTTTGATGGCAGATATTTTGAATAGAGCAGCTCGCCGTCATCATTGAGGACAACGCCCTTTACGGTTGTTGAACCTGCGTCCATTCCTATATAAGCCTTGCCTGTGTATCCCTTTAGCTCCTTCTGCTTAACATCAGCCTTTGCATGACGGTCGCAGAATTTTCTGTACTCCTCTTCGTTTTTAAAGAGCGGCTGATTGAACGCAAAGTTACCGCTGCCACGGTAGTTCCTTACCTTTTCGATAACCTCGTCAAAATCAATAGTCTTTTCGGCACACAAAGCCGCACCGCAGGCAACATAATAAAGTGAATTTTCGGGACAGATTCCCTTTGTTCCGAGCGTGCGGTCAAAGCAGTTTCGCAGTTCGCTCATAAATGTAAGAGGTCCGCCGAGATATACAATCTGACCTTCAATTTCTCTGCCCTGTGCAAGACCTGCAACAGTCTGGCTTACAACCGCATTGAAAATACTCTCTGCGATGTCGCTCTTCCTCGCACCCTGATTAAGGAGCGGCTGGATATCGGTCTTTGCAAACACACCGCATCTTGATGCAATTGTGTATGTCTTTTCGTGCTGTTTTGCAAGCTCGTCCATATCCTCAAGCTTAACATTCAGAAGTGTTGCCATCTGGTCAATAAACGCACCCGTGCCGCCGGCGCAGGTACCGTTCATTCTTACCTCAAGTCCGTTTGTGAGGAACAATATTTTGGCATCCTCACCGCCGAGTTCAATTATAACATCTGTACCCGGAATAAAAGTATTGGCGGCCACTCTTGTTGCGTAAACCTCCTGAATAAAATCAACGCCGACAGACTCGGCAACACCCATTCCGGCAGAACCCGAAAGAGCCACCGAGGCATTTTCAACGCCGTCAATCCTTGTCCGTACAAGTGCAAGAATTTCGGCAATCTTTTCCGTAATTCGGGAATAATGCCTTTCATATGTGCTGTATATTAATTTGTTTTCGTCGTCAAGCACAACACATTTTATTGTTGTTGAGCCAATATCCAATCCTAATTTCAACTTGCGCCTCCGAAATCAATACATAGTAATCTCATTGTGCATATCTAATTAATTATAGTATTTTTTGCCAAGAAAATAATTCTAATTTGGAATATTTTCACCTTTGATGAATTTTACCATTTTTATCACAAAAATTCAATACACATAAAGGGCATAATGTATAATCTACTGCATATAATTTGCCCTCAAAAGCAAAGCGGAGCATTGTTCCGACTTTAATATATCTTAAAAATGCAGAAAAACCTGCCGAAATCGGCAGGTCTTCAGCTTTAAGTATTTAAATTATCAGAAAAGTTCGCCGTGAGGAGCTTCACCGTCATCTGCCTCGTCTGAATCTGCGGACTCGGAAAATCCTTCTTCACGCTTTGCCTCAAGCTCTGCCTTGAGGTCGCAGATGTTTGTAAGATGCTCGGGTTCTGCCTTTTCTTCGGTAACAGCCTCGGGCTGTTTTTCAACAGGCTTTTCCTCTTTAAAAGGAGAGGTCTTGTAGTCGCCCTCATTTGAGCAAGCTACTGTAATATCAACAATATCATCCTCTTTAACCTCGGGAGCAACCTCGGGATTACCGTAGAAAATATCGTTTGAGCTGTTTACAATCTTTCTGTAACACTCTCTTGCTTTTGCAATTTTGGCTTTTGAAGTGTCAATAACCTTCAAAAGCTTTTCGCACTCGGCTTCATTAATTTCAGTGCCTTTCTTCCTGCTGTCGTACATGACCTTTCCGAGAGCAATATATGCTCTGTTCATAAGCTCGCTTTCGCTTTTCATAACAAGTCTTAATCTGTTGAGCTTTGCGTTTGTTCTGTTCTTTTCTACTATTGTCTGAGCTACCGATGAAATTGTATCAACGGCTGTATTTACTGTTCCTTTTACACTGTCAAGTATCGTCATAGTAAATTTCTCCTTTAAAACCGCTTTGGCACAAACGCTCTGACACATTCTGCCGTGGCGAATAATATTAAACTTATTTCTATTATTATGACAGATTTTTTTGATAAAATCAACATTTTTTTAAAATTTACTTGTTAAAATCACGGTCAATTGCTATAATTAGTTTCATAGAGTGTTAAAGAGGTGGTTTGGATGCCTGAAAAGAAAATTACCAAGGCAATCGTCTGCCCAATGTGCGGTGAAATGAGCAAGGCTGATGTTTACACCAGCATCAACCCATCCGTAACAAAGGGTGTGCGCAGAAGAGCGCTTGACGGTGAGCTTTTTGCGTGGAAATGTCCGTCATGCGGATACTCCGCAAGGCTCACATATCCGATTCTCTACAATGATATGAAGAATCGTTTTATGGTGTATTTCATTCCTAAAATTGATCATTTTCAGCTCTGCGACAACGAGCTTGAAGAAAAATACAGCAATCTCCGCAACATAAGCAAACGAATTGTTCCGACCTTCAATTCGTTCAAGGAGAAAATTTTTATCTTTGAGTCGGGACTTGACGATATGTCGGTTGAGCTTACAAAGCTTGCAATCAGCCAAACAGTTTCAAAAAAGCTTAACGGTGCGGAAATTCATGACGGATACCTTTCAATGTACGATCGTGAACGCAACACAATGGGATTTACATATTTTACAGGTGAAAAGCATACGCCGTATGTTCAGACAGCAAGACTTGAAATTTATGTTAAATCGAAGAAAATTGTCGATTCGCTTGCGTATAAGGACAAAAAATTAAAGGGCTTTCTTAAAATTGACCGTGAATGGGCAGAAAACATTCTCTACCGCTACAAGCGCATGAAGCATATTGAAAAGCTTAACAAGCTGAAAGAGTAAGCTGTTACTGTAGTCAGTCGATTCTTTTGGTTTAAAAAAGAATCTGCAAATAAGTAACATATACACTGTAAAGAATATCCGTAAACATAAACTCGTTAAAGCAAACATGCATAAAAATTTCCGCCATTACGATTGGGGCGGCGGAATCATTCAGCTTAATATTTTTTGTATTTGCAATTCCAACTTGTTAAAATGCCGATACAATCGGGGATTTTCGTTGCACAAAAAATCAGGGATCGACTCAAAGAGCCGACCCCTTTTTAATTTATTGAAAAGATTGGTAATTACTTGTTAACAGCTTCATAAACTGCAACTGCGCAAGCAACTGTAGCACCAACCATTGGGTTGTTACCCATACCGATAAGGCCCATCATTTCAACATGAGCAGGAACAGAAGATGAACCTGCGAACTGAGCGTCACCGTGCATTCTGCCCATTGAGTCTGTAAGACCGTATGATGCAGGACCTGCACCCATGTTATCGGGGTGAAGTGTACGGCCTGTACCGCCGCCTGATGCAACCGAGAAATACTTAACGCCGTTCTCATTTGCCCACTTCTTGTATGTACCTGCAACGAGGTGCTGGAAACGAGTCGGGTTAGTAGAGTTACCTGTGATAGATACACCTACATTTTCATGCTGCATGATTGCAACACCTTCACGAACATCGTCAGCGCCGTAGCAGCGAACTGCAGCTCTTTCACCGTCTGAGAAAGCTCTCTCTTCAACGATTTTAAGCTCTGATGTGAAATAGTCAAACTGAGTCTTTACATATGTAAAGCCGTTGATTCTTGAAATAATGTAAGCAGCGTCCTTGCCAAGACCGTTAAGGATAACACGGAGCGGCTCTTTTCTTGCTTTGTTAGCGTTACGAGCGATACCGATAGCACCCTCTGCTGCTGCAAAGCTTTCGTGACCTGCGAGGAATGCAAAGCACTTTGTTTCATCTCTGAGGAGCATTGCGCCGAGGTTACCGTGACCACGGCCAACATTTCTCTGCTCAGCTACTGAGCCGGGAATACAGAAAGCCTCAAGACCGATACCGATAGCTTCTGCTGCCTCTGAAGCAGTCTTTGCGCCCTTCTTAACTGCAACTGCACAACCGAGTGTGTAAGCCCAGCCTGCGTTTTCAAATGCGATCGGCTGAACGCCCTTTACGATGTCGTAGGGATCAAAACCGAGATCGTTACAAATTTTTCTTGCCTCTTCAAGATTTGCAATACCGTATTCGGCAAGGCACTTCTCAATTTTAGGCATTCTTCTTTCCATACCTTCAAATGTTACTGCCATTATGGTGTCCTCCTTACCGAATTATTCTTCACGAGGGTCAATGTACTTAGCTGCGCCGTCAAAACGACCGTACTGACCGATGTTGTTCTTGTATGCTTCGTTTGGCTCAACGCCGTGACGAATGTCCTCGAGCATTTTGCCGAGCTTTACGAACTGATAGCCGATAACTTCATCGTTCTCGTCAAGTGCTGTCTTGAGAACATAGCCTTCAGCCATTTCCATGTAACGAACGCCCTTAGCGTTTGTGCTGTACATTGTACCAACCTGGCTGCGAAGACCTTTACCGAGATCCTCCATACCTGCGCCGATTGGAAGACCGCCCTCTGAGAAAGCTGTCTGGCTTCTGCCGTAAACGAGCTGCTCGAAGATGTTCTTCATAGCTGTGTTGATAGCGTCACAAACGAGGTCTGTGTTAAGGCACTCAAGGAGTGTTTTGTTAGGAAGAATTTCTGCTGCCATAGCTGCAGAGTGAGTCATACCCGAACAACCGATTGTTTCAACAAGAGCCTCTTCAACGATACCGTCTTTAACATTAAGTGTAAGCTTGCAGGCACCCTGCTGAGGAGCACACCAGCCAATGCCGTGTGAAAGACCTGAAATGTCTTTAATGTCATAAGATTTTACCCATTTGCCCTCTTCGGGAATAGGTGCAGGACCGTGCTTAGGTCCCTTTGCTACAGTGCACATATTTTCAACTTCTTTTGAATAAATCATGTGTACTTCTCCTTTCAATAAATTGTATGAGTCCGAAATCCTCAAACACCTATATTATACGGCTTAACCCGACATTTTTCAAGCATTTTTCGTTAATTTTTACAATTCCCCCACATTGTAATATTTCCCGTGGCAATTTTCCGTTTGATTTTGAAAAGGTAAAAATAAAAACGGCAACCGAGAAATAAATCACCGACTGCCGTTAAAATTTGCTTATTCTTCCCAAAACAATTCGTCAAGGGTTTTGTCAAGCGCTTTACATATTGCTATGCAAAGGTTAATTGTGGGATTGTAGTCGCCCTTTTCAATTGCGCTTATTGTCTGTCTTGACACCTTTACAAGTTCCGCAAGCTGTTGCTGTGACAAATCCTTTGCGGCACGGGCGCTTTTTAATCTTAAATTCTTCATTCTTCAACTGCCTTTTTGTCAATTATTGTTTTGATGACAACCATCACAAAAATACTTATTGTCCAAATCATTACAATGATAGGAATAATGTCAAGATTTGCTATTCCGTTTGTAACAAAGGTTTTGTTGCCGAAAGCAATTCCCAAACATTCTGCTCCCGCAACAAATGCCAAAGAGCCTAAAAGACTCCTTCTGCCTTTATTCGATGTGAAATATGCGTCATTTAAAATGCTTATTCCGACGAATACGGCGGTTGAAAGAAACAGTCCTATGAACATTTGAACGCTGAGTTCAGCCCAATTAATCTCCAAAACATTAACTAAAGCGCAGGCAATTATGTACCCGATAAGCACAAAAAATGCCGATTTATAAGCCTTGCCCCGTGCAAGAATCTGTCGTTCATCGTATTCTGTGTAAGTGTTCTTTTTCCTTTTAATGTTTGCGATAATGAGCGTTACGATAACTACGGCAATAAAACCGCAACAAAAACCTAGCACCCAATAGTATTTTTCTCCCATAATAACATCTCCCAAATAAATCAGCCAATTTGCAGATTTATTCGTCCAACCGATAATCCGCAAATAATATTAAAAAAATTTTATGTGTTTAGATGTGAATACTTAAAAAATCCACAATGCGTACAAAAAGCTTTCTGTACCATTATAGTACATTAAAAGCTACTTATTGTCAAGTATATTTTACATAATTTCAAAAATACTTTCATTTGGCTGTTTTGGAAAATTAAATCCGTTAAAAAAACTGTCAACTAAAACAAAACAAGACAAACCCATATTTCAGAGCTTGCCTTGTGGAATTACTCACCGTCACGCTGCATTGTTTCATTAATAGCACGATTAACAAAGCCGTTCACGCTTTCGCCGTTCTTTTCTGCGTGGGCTTTGATAATATCTTTTCGACCTTTCGGCACGGCAACATTGATACGGTCATATGCTTTAGCGTTATATCGGTTGTTTGCCTCAATTCTCGCCCTGCTGTTCTTATTTTCTGCCATTTCTTCACCGCCTAAAATCTATTGACATCAAATTATTGTTGTTGTATAATATAGGTGAAAAGGAACGGCTTTAGCTGTTTCGCTTGCAACTAGATTAAATTTTTCAACTTAACCGTCTTGTGCTGCTACACAGGGCGGTTATTTCTTTATATTCTTAATGACTTCATTAAAAGCCACGAAAACAATTGCGAGAGTACATACCTCGCTTGTTGTTTGCGGTGCAAATTCTGAACGCTCATCAACGCTACGCCCTAAAAACGCTTTACTAAAGCGTTTTCTAAACGGGCTTTCGAATCCCTTATCTTAATCTGAAACAACAATAAAAAGGTATCAGTCTTTTTAACCAATACCCTTTTATGGAGCTGATAACGGGATTCGAACCCGTGACCTCGTCCTTACCAAGGACGCACTCTGCCTACTGAGCTATATCAGCATATTTAATTGTAAGGTTGCAACCTTTATAATGTTAATCTCGCAAAATTTCAGATATTAACAGCCAAATCATTGCTATAAAAAACAGTAAAAATCCAACAATAACAAAATCAAAATTAATTTTACTTTTTTACACGGTCGCAAAACCACTGTGATTATATCACAAAAACATCGTGATGTAAAGTGTCCACGGAATATAATAACACATTTGCACGGTGATTTCAAATGTTTTTTTAAACTTTTTTGTAAAAAATACGAAAAGATTTGAAAAACACTTGATTATAAGCCATTTTGGTGCTATAATTTTCTTGTAAATAATGAAAGCTAAAGGAGTGGGCAACAAACCCGCTCCTTATTTATTAGTTTTCACTTTGTTCCTCGGTGCGGTTTATCTGTCTGCAATATTTCGCACAGGGTATTTTTGCAGACAGGAAGGCAGTGAATTTATGGCAAAAAGCAAAGGCGGTGTAACCGTATCAAAAGTATGGGAGCTTTGTCAGCCGATTGTTGAAGGCTTCGGACTTTCACTTTGGGATGTGCGTTATGTCAAGGAAGGTGCAGACCGTTTCCTGCGTGTTTACATTGACAAGCCCGAAGGCATTGACATTAACGATTGCGAAAATGTTTCCCGTGCAATCAACGGCCCTCTTGATGAGCTTGATCCGATTGAGGAGGCGTACTGTCTTGAGGTCTGCTCTCCCGGAATTGAGCGTGAGCTTATCCGTGACGAACATTTTATGCAGTTCATCGGTGCGGATATTATGGTTAAGATGCTCCGCCCCATTGACGGCATAGGCAGAGAATTTAAAGGGGTTTTAAAGGGTTATTCCGACGGTAAGGTCACAATTGAGGATCACAGCGGTGAGAATGAAATCACAATCAGCAAAAAGGACGCCGCATGGATTAAGCTTGACGATTTTGATTAAAAATTGCAGTTTGAACATTGATTAAGCCGTAGGGACGGATATCATCCGCCCGCAAGTAATGGCGCAAAGATTTGGATAAATTTAAATTTTATATAAACCAAAGTCACCGTTATTTTGTAGGGGAGAATCGTGTTCTCCCGTTGTGTGCAAAGCACACGATTGAATGCATAGCGTTCAAAATAAACACACAACTTTCATCAAATCAAAAGTTTGACTTAAACAAATAATATCATCAAAGCGGGCGGATAATATCCGCCCCTACAGAAGATACACATAACATTTGTATATAACCGAAAAATAAGAAAAGGATGATTTGGAAAATGACTAACAAAGATTTATTTGAGGCATTGAGAACATTTGAAAAGGAAAAGGGCATTCCTATGGACTATATGCTTCAAAACATTGAAAAGGCAATTTCCGTTGCCTGCAAGAACTACTACGGCGGTAATGAAAATGTTGTATTCAAGGTTGATCCGGAAAAGAACAGCTTTGACGCAAAGCTTGTCAAAACAGTAGTTGACGAGGTTTTTGATCCTAACTTTGAGGTTACTGTTGAGGAGGCTCAGCAGATTAACAAGAGAAAGAAATTTATTGTCGGCGATGAGATTGAAGTTCCGATTGATCCCAAGCACCTCGGTTGGACATCTGTTTCTTCTGCAAGAAATGTTATCCGTCAGGGCATTCGTCAGGGCGAAAAAGGTCAGACTCTTATCGAGTTTCAGAGCAAGCTCGGTGAAATTGTTACGGCAACCGTTGAAAGAATTGATCCTAAGTCGGGCGTTGCAACAATCAAAATCGGCAAGAGCGAAGCTACTCTGCCAAAGAGCGAACAGCTCGGTCATGACGACCTCAAAGAGGGCGACCACATTAAGGTTTACATTGCAGATGTCAAAGACAACGAAAGAGGTCCTCACGCTATTATTTCAAGAACGCACCCGGGTCTTGTAAAGCGTTTGTTTGAACAGGAAGTTCCTGAAATCTATGACGGCGTTGTTGAAATAAAGTCAATCTCCCGTGAGGCAGGCAGTCGTACAAAAATGGCTGTTTACAGCTCAAATCCCGATGTTGACGCAATCGGTTCATGTATCGGTAACAAGGGCGCTCGTGTAAACAAGATTGTTGAAGAACTCGGCGGTGAGAAAATCGACATCGTTCTTTACAGCGATGATCCCGAAAAGTACATTTCGGCGGCTCTCTCTCCTGCAAGCGTTTGCAAGGTTGAAATTACAGATGAAGAAACAAAGAGCTGCCGTGCAACCGTTCCCGACGGTCAGCTTTCACTTGCTATCGGCAACAAAGGACAGAATGCCCGTCTTGCCGCAAGACTTACAGGCTGGAGAATTGACATCCGTCCCGAAAGCGGTTTCTACGGCGAAGATGAGGACGATGAACCAAAGGCAGAAGAAAAGTCCGAAGATGTTCTCAACCTTGACGAAAGCACAGAAGGCGAAACAGTTGTTTCGGATGAAACAGAGGAATAATCAGATTAAACAGAGAGGGATTTTATGAAGCAAAGAAAAATGCCGTTGCGTAAATGTACGGGTTGCGGAGAGATGAAAGAAAAGCGTGAGCTTATCCGTGTTGTCAAAGCACCCGACACCAAAGATGAAAACGGTGAAATCATTGCAAAAGGCGAAATTTCACTTGACCTCACAGGTCGCAAGGCAGGCAGAGGCGCATATGTGTGCAGAAATCTTGCCTGCTTTGAAAAGGCCCGCAAGGCACGCCGCTTTGAACGCTCGTTAAGCTGTAAAATCCCTGATGAAGTATATGAGCAGATGCAAAGTGAGCTTGCCGCAGCAGACAGCGAGTAGGCGAAAGGATTTTTTATGAACGACAGGATTTTGTCGCTGCTTGGCATTTGCAAGAGGGCAGGCAAGCTGATTACAGGTGCCGACACGACGATTGACTCAATACGAAAAAACAAGGCAAAGCTTGTTATTTTTGCAAATGATTTTTCAAAGAGCAGTAAGAAAAGCGTGCAGACAGCCGCTGATGAATGCAATGTGAAAACATTGACAATGAACCGAAGCAAAGAGGAAATCGGATTTGCTCTCGGAAAAATCTGCGGAGTTATGACAACCGAAGACAAAGGCTTTGCAGATAAGCTTGAACAGCTTATTGAAAACGAATCGGGAGGAGAATTGTATGATAAAATATAAGGTAAAGGACGCAGCAGCAGATCTCGGAGTTTCAAACAAGGAAATTATTGAGATTCTCGAAAAACATTGCGGTGTTACAAAGAAAACAATGACAACACTCGAGGAAAGCGAACTCGATGTGATTTTTGATGTAATCACAAAGAAGAACAAGGTTGAAAACTTTGACGAATACTTTGCGGCACGCAACAACAAGCTTGACAACGAAAGCAAGCCACAGCAGGAAGATAAGCCCGCAAAGCAGAATGCAAAGGCTGACAATCAGAAGAAAAAGACCGATAAAAACGACAAAAAGCCTAACAACAAGGATGCAAAGCCTGCATCAAAACAGGAAAAGGTTGAAGTTACTCAGGAAAAGAGCGTTGAGGAGTCTGCTCCCCGCAAGCGCAGAGTAATTGACACCCGTGCAACAAATGTTGATGTTGAGCGTTACAACCAGAAGTATGATGACCTTGCAAGCGACAGCTCAAAGGGCAGAAGCACGGACAACATTGTTAAAAAGCAGAAATTCACAAACCGTACCCAGCGTCAAAAGGGCAGACGACAGAAGCGTGAAACAGAGCAGGAGCGTCTGAACCGTATTGCTCTTGAGCGTAAGCAGAAACCGATTACAGTTCAGATTCCTGACGAAATCGTAGTTTCGGAGCTTGCTCTCAGACTCAAGGCTACCGTTGCCGAGGTTGTTAAAAAGGCATTCCTTATGGGTACAATGGTAACGGCAACAGATACAATCGACTTTGACACAGCGTCACTTATCGCCATGGAATTTCATGCAAAGGTTGAAAAAGAGGTTGTTGTTACAATCGAAGAACAGATTATTGATGACAGCGAGGACGATGAGGCAAATCTCGTTGAGAGAGCTCCGGTTGTTGTTGTTATGGGTCATGTTGACCACGGTAAAACTTCAATCCTCGACGCTATCCGTCACGCAAATGTAACAGCAGGCGAGGCCGGCGGTATCACACAGCATATCGGTGCTTACAGAGTTATGGTAAACGGCAAGCCTGTTACATTCCTCGACACACCCGGACATGAGGCATTCACAACAATGCGTGCAAGAGGTGCTCAGGTTACCGATATTGCAATCCTCGTTGTAGCTGCCGATGACGGTATCATGCCGCAGACAGTTGAGGCTATCCACCATGCAAAAGCCGCAGGCGTATCTGTTATTGTTGCCATCAACAAAATGGATAAGGTCGGCGCAAATCCCGAAAATGTTAAACAGCAGCTCACAGAGTATGAGCTTATTCCGGAGGAATGGGGCGGCGATACACCGTGTATTCCTGTTTCCGCAAAGACAAAGGAAGGTCTTGACGATCTTCTTGAAATGGTTACTCTTGTTGCAGAGATGAAAGAACTCAAGGCTAACCCCGACAGAGCCGCAAAGGGTACTGTTATCGAGGCAAGACTTGACAAGGGCAGAGGTCCTATCGCAACCGTACTCGTTCAGAACGGTACACTTCACAAGGGCGATACAATCATCGCAGGCACTTGCGTCGGTCGTGTAAGAGTTATGACAAACGATAAGGGCGAAAGAGTTACCGAGGCAGGTCCTTCTGTTCCTGTTGAAATCACAGGTCTTGACGAAGTTCCGGTTGGCGGCGATATCTTTGACGCAGTTTCCGATGAGCGTCTTGCAAGAACTCTTGTTGACCAGAGAAAGGCCGCTAAGAAGGAAGAAATCTTCAACGCACAGACTAAGGTTACTCTTGACAATCTCTTTGACCAGATGAAACTCGGTGAAATCAAGGAACTTCAGATTATCGTTAAAGCCGATGTACAGGGTTCTGCCGAGGCTGTTAAGCAGTCACTTGAAAAGCTTTCAAATGACGAGGTAAGAGTAAATGTAATTCACAGCGCAGTAGGTGCAATCAACGAGTCCGATGTAATGCTTGCAGAGGCATCTAACGCAATTATCGTAGGATTCAATGTTCGTCCGGATGCGGTTGCCGCAGAAAATGCAGAGCGTTCGGGCGTAGATATGCGTCTTTACAGCATTATCTACGATTGTATCAACGAAATCGAATCTGCTATGAAGGGTATGCTTGCTCCTAAGACAAGAGAAGTTGTTCTCGGTATGGCTGAGTGCCGTAATGTTATCAAGATTAAGTCAGTCGGCACAATCGCAGGTTCATATGTTAAGAGCGGTAAGATTCAGCGTGGCGCAAGTGTAAGAGTTATCCGTGACGGTATCGTTATTGCAGATGACGCAATTGCATCTCTCCAGAGATTCAAGGACGCTGTCAAGGAAGTTAGCGAAGGCTACGAATGCGGTATCGGTCTTGAAAGATTCAACGATCTCAAAGAGGGCGATATGTTCGAGGTTTATACAATCGAAGAATACAGAGATTAAAGCTTGTATGTTAAACCAAATTTTATAAACGGCACAAATTCACCGTTATTTTGTAGGGGCGGTCATTGGGCGCCCGCAGGTAACGGCAGAAATTTTCAGTTTAAATAAATACTGTATAGTTCAAGTCAGTAGCTGTAAAATAACAAAATATTTCATCAAAGCGGGCGGCCGATGACCGCCCCTACGGAAATAAGATAAAAGGATGTGATAGCATGGGAAGCCATAGAATTGAAAGAACAACAGAGGACATCAAAAGAGAGCTTACTGCTATTTTCAGAGAATTAAAAGACCCACGGGTTCAGCAGGCGTTTATCTCTATCGTAAGAGTTGAGGTTACAAACGACCTTTCATACTGCACGGTACAGATCAGCGCAATTGAAGGTCTTGACAGAGCCAAAGAGGCTGTTAAGGGCTTAAAGTCTGCATCGGGCTTTATCAGACGAGAGCTTGGACACAGACTTCATCTTCGCCATGTTCCCGAACTCATTTTCCACGCAACAGACAGCATAGAATACAGCGCAAACATCAGCCGTATTCTCAACAGCCTTGACATTAAAGAAGACGAGGAAGAAAATGATGAATCTGTATGAGGTTGCCCGTTTTCTTGAGGTACACGATAATTATGATATTCTGACTCACGCTTATCCTGACGGTGACACCCTCGGCAGCGGATTTGCACTCTGCCTTGCACTTCACCAAATCGGCAAAAAAGCAAGAGTTATCACAACAGGTGTTCCGTCAAAGTTTACCTATCTTCAGAAAAACATAGAGGAAGAAGATTTTACAACCGAAACGGTTGTCAGCGTTGATGTTGCGGCTGACAGCCTTCTCGGTTCAAATATGGGCAAATATATCGGCAAGGTTGATTTGTGCATTGACCACCACGGTTCAAACACATTTACCGCAAAGGAAAAGTTTGTTGACAGATATGCGGCGGCAAACTGCGAAATTCTCTACAAGCTGTTCCTCAGAATGCACATCAACTTTACAAAGGACATTGCAGACTGCCTCTACACAGGCATTTCAACCGACACCGGCTGTTTCAGATACACAAACACAACCGCCGAAACCATGCGTGTTGCCGCAAGTCTTATGGACTTTGGCTGTAACACCGCATACATAAACAAGGCGATGTTTGAAACAAAGTCGAAAAACAAAATTCAGCTTGAAAGAGCCGTTTATGACTCAATGACCTATTGTGCAGACGGCAGGTGCGCAATAATTTACACAACGCTTGATATGCTCAAAAAGCTCAACACGGGTGATGACGAAATGGAGGGACTTGCCTCTATTCCCCGTCAGATTGAGGGTGTTCTCATCGGAATTACAATGCGTGAAAAAGAGGGCGGATTCTTCAAGATTTCCGTTCGTACAAACAATAATATCAATGCCTCGGATTTCTGTTCGCAGTTCGGAGGCGGCGGTCATCCTGCGGCGGCAGGCTGCTCAATTGAGGGCGACCTTGAAACCGTAAAGACAACGCTTGAAAAAGCTGCGGAGAAGTTTTTATCATGAGCAATCTTAACGGTGTACTGCTGATTGACAAGCCGAAGGAATTCACCTCGTTTGATGTTATTGCCGTTGTTCGCAGACTGACAGGACAGAAAAAGCTCGGTCACACGGGAACACTTGATCCGAACGCAACGGGCGTTCTGCCTGTTTTGCTCGGAACTGCAACGAAAACGCAGGATTTGATTCTCAACCATGACAAGTCATACACGGCAGAATTTCAGCTTGGCAAAACCACCGACACCCTCGACATCTGGGGTACGGTGACGGGAGAATGCGAATCTACGGTTACAGAGGAGCAGATTCGCAGAGTAATTCCCAATTTCACGGGCGAAATTGAGCAGATTCCGCCGATGTACTCGGCTGTGCAAAAGAACGGTCAAAGGCTTTATGACCTTGCAAGACAGGGAATTGAGGTTGAGCGTGAGAGCCGAAAGGTTACTGTCTATTCTCTTTCGCTTGCGAATTTTGACGAAAAAACGCAGACAGGCACGCTTGAAATTTCCTGTTCAAAGGGTACTTATGTACGCACGATAATTGATGACATCGGCAAGGTTCTCGGTGTCGGTGCGGTTATGACGGCACTTTGCAGAACATCGGCATGCGGATTTTCGCTTGACGAGTGCATAACGCTTGAC
>OGMK01000214.1_pt1 | contig 49484 bp, 55 predicted proteins | sample 1573151 | NCBI WGS metagenome assembly OGMK01 (sample SAMEA2581887, study PRJEB24529) | metagenome | biome: Human gut stool | place: China | collected 2011
TAATGTTACAGCAAGTACACAAAGAAAAGAAAATAAAATTAAAGAAAACAAAATTAAACCAAACCAAACAAAAGAATCGGAACTGTTTGAAAAGGTGTGGAGTGTGTATCCTAAGAAATTAAAAAAACAGGAAGCTTTAGAAGAATTTTGTTCTTTGGATGTGTCAGCTGAATTAGCCGATGTAATGATTAACTCTATAAAGAAGCAGAGAGAACAAGAAAGTTGGAAAATAGAAGGTGGCAGATATGTACCATTCTTAGTTAACTGGCTAAAAAACAGACGCTGGGAGGACGAGATAAACGACAAAGGTTACATAATACGGAAAGGTACAGATAGCTTTAATAATTTCACACAAAAAATTTATAGTGACGAATTTATAAAAGAGAGATTAAGAGCTAAAGGACAAACTTGTATATAAATAAGAAAGGAATATTGTTTTTTATGAAACTAAAGTGTGATATATGTGGCAAGAAATACAAAGCATACGGAAGATACAGAAGCAAAGAAAGGCATTTGTGTCAGGCTTGCAAAGAGAGAAGAAGAGCTTTTATAAATAGGCTTAAAATAAATATACACTACGAAGGAGATAAAAACAGAGATGATAGATATATTTATTCCAGGGAAGCCGATTGGTAAGGGCAGACCTCGGGTGTGTAGAAAAGTTACATATACACCAAAGCCGACAAAGGATTATGAAAAACTTGTAAGGCAATGCTATATCGCTAAATATGCCGACAAACAGCCTATACCAGCCAAAATACCATTAAAGGTATCTATTATTGCCAATTATCCAATTACCCAAAGTATGCCTAAAAAACAAGTGAAAATAATTGAAAATGGTGGAGCATTTACAGTACGACCAACTAAAAAACCTGATGCAGACAACATAAGCAAAATAATATTAGATGCTTTAAATGGTCTTGCTTACTACGACGATAATCAAGTCGTTACACTGCGTATTGATAAATGTTATGCTAAAGATGAGAGTCAGGTTGGGGTATATGTTAAGATTGATGAAATTTAGTAGAAAATACAAGGAGGAAACAAATGAAAATAGAGATAGATAAATTGCCGAACATAAGACAAATTGTGTTTAGAGCAGAACCGAGTGATAAATTTTATAGCAATTGTATGTGGGGTGTAGTTAACCTTGATTTAAAAAACGGTATAATGTCTGCTTGCACGGACTGTGGCAATTATGCTTACAGATGGCCCGAAAAAGGAAAAGAGTTTCTTGAGTTAATGCGAACTGTCGATGTAGAGTATTTGTTATCAAAAATTTCATTGTTAAAATTTGACTATGAGCGAACAGTCTTAGAAGTTTTAGATTATTTCGATAAATATGATAACGAAAATTATTCAAAAGCAGTAAGTTTTTTTGATACGATTGAAGGCACATTTGTAACCAGACGTTTTGATTTTTATGATGTAATTGATAGATATGATGATGAAGGTTTGTTTGCTGATTTAGATTTAGGTATAGATGATTTTATATGTTACAACTATCCAAGTAAAGCGAAAACATTTGCAGAGCTGTTTGTTAAGTATGTGCAACCTAAAATAGAAGTTTGAAAATGGGAGGTAATGACAATAACGGGTTCGACTTGACGTGTGTAGAGTTTGAGAATACATACCCTGATAAAGCAATAGAAATTGTGCAAAAATGATTGTAAAAAATGTTGGAATAAGCCTTATACAGAGGGTGGGTTCTGAGTTTGAACCTGTCGGAATTTCCGACAAGTAAAAAGCCCTCCGGCAAGCAAACCAAAGGGCAACCTAGATAAGTACAAAAATATTATAAGTGGGTTGCTTAGGTTTGTCAAGGAGGGCTTTTATGACATTAAAAGAATTAAATCAATTATATTATCTCAGCGTAGAAATAGCACATTTGAAAAAAGAAATAGAAAAAAAAGAAAATCAATCTGATATAAGGGCACAAGTTATAACAGGGATGCCATTTGGTGGAAAATTAAGTGACCCTACAGGAGAAAGAGGGACAGAGTTGTCAGACAATAAAATGCTATTAAATTTGGCTTTAATTAAAGCGGAGATAGAGAAAAATAAAATAGAGCGATATATTTCTCAAATTGATGATTCAGAAATGCGTACAATAATTAGATTGAGATGTATAGAATTTAGAACCTGGGAGCAAATAGGAGCAGAACTGCATATGCACAGAACTACAGCAAAGCGAAAAATTTCTAATTATATTAAAAATGCACACAATGCACATTGAGTATGTGTTATTATGTTAGGGTAGAAAAAGTTAAAAAACTTATTAAAAAAAGCACTTTAACTAGGTGGCTACGGCTACTATTGGTTACTGTGCTTTTTTGTTTATAAAAAATGCTAGGAGGTGGCATTAATGAACTTATGTGATGAAAGGCAGGTGTTTTGATGAATCATAGCAAATTAGCAATTGAAGTTGTTGCAACATTGATAAGTGAAAAAACAAGCATCAATCAAAAAATAGCTGCAACAATACTGATGAAAATTCTTTTTACAGATGAAGAAAGAAAAATGATTCTTGAAGACCCTGACTTATATCCTTTTAGCAGGAATGATTCAAGGGTCAGAACATGGACGAAACAAATCATTTCAAAAGGTAAATGTGAAAAATGCGGTGCAACTGAAAACCTTGAAGCACATCATATCATTAAATGGGCAGATTATCCAAAAGGAAGAGTTGATTTAAAAAATGGAATGTGTCTTTGTCGTAAATGTCATACAGAAGAACACAAGAATGACCAGTCATATTTTATGATGAAGTCAAAAGAAAGTAGGTGTTCAGCGTGACGCCAAGACAAGAAAAGTTTTGCCTTGAATATGCTGCATCAGGTAACGCGTACCACTCAGCACTTAATGCAGGATATAGTGAAAACTATGCAAAAGGCAATGTCAGCAAATTGTTGGAAAATGAGAGTGTAAAAAAACGATTGCAGGAACTGAAAGAAAAAGCGGAATCTGAAAAGATTGCTGATATTAAAGAAATGCAAGAAAAACTGACTGCAATCATTAGACAAGATACAACAGAAGATGTGATTGTGGTTGAAGGTACAGGCGATGGTTGTTCTGTAGCGAGAATTATGCAAAAGAAACCTTCTTTCAAAGAAGTTGTCAGTGCAATCAATACGCTCGGAAAGATGCAGGGGGCATTCGCTGATAATATCAATTTATCACTTGAACCAGTTATGATTGTGAATGACCTGAAAGAATAATAGGTGATGTCATGAATGTATCATTGCAGGAAGCAGTTGGCAAGGGTTACAAAGACTTTTGGAATTTCACGGGAAGATACAGAGTATGCAAAGGTTCTCGAGCTAGTAAAAAATCTAAGACAACAGCCTTAAACTTTATATACCGCATTATGAAATACCCTCAAGCAAACTTGCTTGTTGTAAGAAAAGTGTTTGGCACTTTGAAAGACAGTTGTTATACAGATTTAAAGTGGGCTATCCACCGTTTTGGTGTAGATAGCCTTTTTGAGTGTAAGTTAAGCCCTTTAGAAATTACTTATAAGCCGACAGGGCAAAAAATACTGTTTAGAGGGTTAGACGACCCTTTAAAGATTACATCAATAACAGTACAAAACGGCTCTCTTTGTTGGCTTTGGATAGAAGAAGCTTACGAAATTGATTCAGAAGATGACTTCAATATGCTTGATGAAAGTATAAGAGGTGTAACACCTCCAGGATTGTTTAAGCAGATTACTATTACATTAAACCCTTGGAATGAGCATCACTGGATAAAGGCTAGGTTCTTTGATGTTATAGATAGCAACATAATGGCAAAGTCTACAAATTATATGTGTAATGAATGGCTTGACGAAAGCGATTTAAAAGTGTTTGAAGATATGAAAAAGAATAACCCCCGCCGTTATCAGGTTGCTGGGTTAGGCAACTGGGGGATTACAGATGGTTTGGTTTATGAGAATTGGCAGGAAAGGTTGTTTACTGTTGAGGAAGTTACGAAAATGCCAGGGATTGAAAGTACATTTGGTTTGGATTTTGGTTATACCAACGACCCAACAGCCTTATTCTGTGGGCTTATAGATGTTAAAGGTAAAGTTTTGTATGTGTTTGATGAGATATACGAAAGAGGGCTTAGTAATGAGAAGATAGCCGAGAAAATAAGAGAAAAGGGCTATAGTAAAGAAATTATTACGGCTGATTCTTCCGAACCAAAATCTATAGACAGGCTTAGGGAATTAAGTATAAGGCGTATTAAGCCGGCAAGAAAAGGTAAAGACAGCGTAAATAATGGCATTGACTTTTTGCAATGCTTTGAAATATTGATACATCCTAAATGCAAAAATTTCATAAAAGAGATTGGGTCGTACTGTTGGGATAAAAACAAAGAAGGTAAGAGTATAAATGTTCCTGTCGACACAAATAACCACTTAATGGACGCTATGCGATATGCTGTAGAGGGTTACACAAGAGGTAGGACATTTAGTTTTGAATAGAGGTGATAAAGATTGTTTGATTTTCAGTTTCCGGGGTGGCTGACCCCGTACATGAATGACATTATCCGTAAAGGCGCAGAAAGCAGATTAACGGATATGGACTATGTGTCTAGGGAGATAACTCGTTTTTTATCCAGTCCACGCCGAGCCGACATGCTAACAGGCAACAGATACTATACAGGGGTACACGATATATTGCATTACAAGAAAATGGTTATTGGTGAAGGAGGAGAACCTACTCCAGTTACTAATCTTCCAAATGACAGACTTGTAAATAACCAGTATGGCAAATTGGTCGACCAAAAAGTTAATTACTTGTTGGGTAAGGAAATATTGTTTAACACAAAAGACAAAACCTATTCAGAAATACTCAACAACAAAATTTTTGACGCTAAGTTTGATAAACTTATACAGGAAATCGGCGAAGATAGCCTGAATTGTGGTATTGGTTGGATATACATAGGATATAACGAAATGGGCGAGTTAAGCATGCAGAGAATAAAGCCTTGGCAATTAATTCCTTGCTGGGATGATGAAGCTCACACTATTTTAGATTACGCTATTCGAATATATCCTGTTTCTTATTATGATGGCAAGACCGAAAAAGAGGTTTTAAAAATTGAAATATATGAAGAAAATGGCATTACCAAGCTAGTAAAAGCCGATGGGCAGATATTACCGGACGGTATAAATTGGAGAGTGCCTTATTTTTATAACAATGAACAGCCTCTTGGTTGGGACAAAATACCTCTTATTCCTTTTAGGGCAAACGGGAACGAGTTGCCATTACTGAAAAAGGTTAAGAGCCTGCAAGATGCTTTAAACCTTATGTATAGTAATTACACTAACAATATGCAAGAAGACCCTAGAAACACTATATTGGTTTTAAAGAACTATGACGGAGAAAATTTAGGAGAATTTAGACAGAATTTGTCTACTTACGGTGCTGTTAAGGTGCGAACTGCTGATGGTTCGCAAGGTGGGGTTGAAACACTATCTATACAGGTAAATGCTGAAAATTACAAGGTTATTATTGATTTGCTCAAAAAGGCAATAATTGAAAATGCAATGGGATACGATGCTAAAGACGATAGGTTAAGTGGTAATGCAAACCAAATGAACATACAAAGTATGTATTCAGACATTGACCTTGACGCTAATAAAATGGAAACAGAATACAAGGCATCTTTACAGAGGTTATTGTGGTTTGTTAACGCTTATTTATCCCAGACAGGTCAGGGGAATTTTGATGAAGATGTTGAGATTGTGTTTAACCGTGATGTGCTTATAAATGAGGGTGAGGCAATAGATAACTGCGTTAAGTCTTTAAATGTATTGAGCAAAGAAACAGTTGTTAAAAACCACCCTTGGATTAATGATGTAAATGCTGAAATGGAGCTTATCAATAAGCAAAATGAAGATGAATACAGTATAAGCCTTGAAGGCATAAAGGCTGGTGGGGACACAGATGGCAACAAATAATAATTACTGGAAAGAAAGAGCCCTTGAAGTTGAAAATAACTCTAGGTCTACCGCCGAAATAGGAAGAAAAGAAATTGAAAAGATTTTTGCTGTTACTTATTCTAGGCTAAAAAAAGAAATAAATTACTGGTGGCATAGATTTGCGGTAAATAACAGCCTTACGCTTAGCGAAGCAAAAAAGTTAATGAAATCAAAAGAATTAGAAGAGCTTGACTGGGATGTCGAGGAATATATTAAAAAAGGCATTGAAGCGGCTATAGTAACATTGCCTGAAGTAGATAAACAGCTTGAAAATGCTAGTGCTAAGGTTCATATTAACAGGTTAACAGCTTTAAAATTACAAGTTCTTGTTATTGCAAATGAGATGTTTAGCGATGTTAATAAGACCGTAAAAGATTGTATGCGAAAAGTGTATGAAGATGCTTATTACACAACAGCCTATAATATCCAAAATGGTATTGGTGTTTATTCTGATTTTAACAGAATAAATGATAGGGTTCTTGAACAAGTTCTACAAAGGCCTTGGGCAGAAGATGGCAGCAACTTTTCTGAGAGAATATGGGGAAAACAACGCCCTAAGTTAGTAAATAAAATCCATAAAGACCTTGTAGATTGCGTTAGTAGGGGCAGAAATCCAAACGAATATACAGAAGAACTTGCTAAGGAATTTAAGGTAGGTCTTAATCAGGCAAATAATCTTATAGTAACCGAATACAATTATTTTAACGAAAGAGCTACACAAGATTGCATGAAAGAGTTAGATGTAGAAGAATATGAAATATTAGGAACTCTTGACGGTGCTACTTGTGCTACCTGTGGTGGTTTAGATGGCAAGCATTATCCCTTTAAAGATGCCGTAATTGGTATCAACTCTCCACCGTTTCATCCTCGTTGCAGGTGTACAACTATTCCTTATTTTAATGATGAATTTACTCAAGGCGAGGAAAGAGCTTACAGGGGCGAGGATGGGAAAACTCACTATACTAAGGCTAAAACATATGAGGAATGGAAAAGGAAATTTGTTAAGGAGAAAGGTCAAGACGCTTGGGATTTATATGAGAAAAACGCTAAGAATGAAAAAGTCAATAAATTTGCTGGCGAAAAATATGCAAGTGCTGGAGAGAATAGGTTTACAAGTAAAAGCAATAGTGATACAATAAAGTCAATAGATGTTGATGATTTTGAATTATTTGCTTCTAGCAAGAGCAATAACATTTTACCGGAAGTGTCAAAAGTTATTACAGACACCATTAAAGAGTTTGAAAATCAAGGTGGAATGTACATATCAGAGGCACATTTTGGAGAATTTTACGATGCTGAAACTGGAAAGCCTGCATTATTTCAAGTCTTTCCAAATGCCTATGGTCTTACAGAGCTGAATGTCAATAGTAAGATTTTGGGAGGAAAAACACTTGATGAAATAAATGAACTAATAAAGAATACCCCAGTTAATATAGCAAATAGCTTAGAGGAAGCGGTTGTTCACGAATGTGGACACGCAAAAGCCTATTATCAAAAGGCAGCTAGTGAAATTGAAGAAATGAATAAAACTATAAAGAATAAAGGGGTTAAAGAAATAAGCAAAATTGCAGGAAAAGATGGAGCTGAATGTATTGCAGAAGTTGAAGTGCTTTTATACAGAGGAGAGGAAGTTCCTGAAAAGGCAATGGAATTGTATAATGAATGGACAAGGGGGAAAAGTAAATGATAGTTGGTATACCTTGTGGAAACTGTAAACATATACGACCTAATAAAGATGGTTGGCAATGTGTTTGTGACGCTTTCCCTGATGGCATTCCTGATGATAACTTATTCTACAAAAGCGAAACAGAACTGTTGGAGATGAAAGTCTGTAACAATGGTATAGGCTATGAGCCAGCAGGGAGAATTTGGAAGTAATTCAGGGGTGCTTTTTTGATGTAAAAATAATGGGGTAGCAAAATGCGACCCCATAAATAAAAGTTACCAGCAAATTAAAAAAAACACAATAAACAAGAGCAATAGGACAGTTTTAGACTGTCCTATTTTTGTTGCTTGGCAAGTTGAACATAATATAGGGCTATAGCCAAATGGTAAGGCAAGGGACTTTGACTCCTTTAGTGTAGGTTCGATTCCTACTAGCTCTGTTTGCCGTATACTTTGTATATAAAAAACTTAGTTGTTTGGGTGCGAAAAGTATATTTTATACTTGCACGAGCAACACAGTAGCAAACAAGTAGGGTTTTAGCGTTTGCTACAAATTAAATTGCATTACATTAAAAAGGGGGTAATTTTATTGGGCTAGTTATAACTAATTTTTTACAACAGGAATTAGGGCGATGTCTTCGGACTAAACCTAGTGGGGGAGGTTGCGACCAAACCACTTTAAATAATTTAGTCAGCAAAGGGAATGGGTGTCACAGCTTATTCCTTTTTTCATTGTCCTAAGCAGGACATAAAAAGGCTTAAATAATATTATATAGGAGGTAAAAAATGAAAAAGTTCTTAGAAGAATTAAAGGTTGATGAAGAACTTGCCAACAAGATTTTGGCAAAACATAACGAAGAAATTACAACCGTAAATGATGAGCTAGCAAATGTAAAGACTGAGCTGACAAACGCAAATAAGGTTGTAAAAAACAGGGACAAACAGCTTGAAGACTTAAAAAAGACAGCTGGAGATAGCGAAGAGTTAAAGAAACAGATTAAAGATTTACAGGCAGAGAACAAAGCAGCGGCTAAGGCTCATACGACTGAACTTAACAATTTAAAAATTAATAGCGCTATTGAAAACAGCCTTTTAGCTTACAATGCGAAAACCCCAAAAGCTGTTAAGTCCTTACTTAATATGGAAAATATTAAGATTGGCGAAGACGGAAAAGTGACAGGCATTGACGAACAGTTAAAGGCGTTAATTGAAGCAGAAGACACAAAGTATTTGTTCAACGACAATAAGCCACACTTAAAAGGTACTTTGCCAGGCTTTGGAGGTAATGAAAAAGAACCTGACTTGGCAAATATGACTTATAGTCAAGAATGCGCTTTCATAGAGGCACACCCAGGTGTAAAAATTTAAAGGAGGAATAACAAATGGCAAAATTTGAAACAAAATCGTTTAATCCGCAGGCTTTCGGTAGATACATAAATAAGATTCCACAGTTAAAGAAGAATGAACTTATTAAAAGTGGAGCTTTAAGAGGCAACGCAGAAATTAAAAATGCTTTTAGCAATCAGACAGGTACAGCCTATGCAATATTACCTATGTACGGTTTACTTGATGGCGATGCGCTTAACTATGACGGTACAGGAGATATTACAGCGACAACTACAACAACATATGAAAGAGGTGTTGTTGTTGTAGGTAGAGCAAAGGCGTGGGTAGAAGGCGACTTCGCTGTTGATATTACAGGTGGTGTTGACTTTATGGACAATGTGGCACAGCAAGTATCTGAATATTTTGACGGTGTCGACCAGGGAACATTGCTTGCAATTCTCGAAGGTATCTTTAACATGACAGGGGTAACCAATAAGGTGTTTATTGATAACCACACTTACGACATTACATCTGTTGACGATGGTATGGCAGGTCCTTCAACACTCAATAGTGCTATCCAGAAAGCTGGTGGTGACAACAAGAGTAAATTTACAATGGTTATCATGCACTCAGCTGTAGCCACAAACCTTGAAAATCTCAACCTTCTTGCTTACTTAAAGCAGACTGACAAAGATGGTATTCAGAGAGAGCTTGGTTTAGCTACATGGAACGGAAGAACGGTTATTATTGATGACGATATGCCTGCAGTTGATGTCCCTGAATCTGGACACGATACTGGTGACGGCTATACTAAGTATACAACATACATTTTAGGGGAAGGGGCTTTTGATTACGAGAACATCGGTGCTAAGGTACCTTATGAAATGAATAGAGACCCTAAAACACACGGTGGTCAGGAAACCCTCTATACTAGACAGAGAAAGTGCTACGCTCCTTACGGTATCAGTTATACTAAGAAAAAGCAGACAACACTTTCCCCAACAGATGACGAGCTTAAAAATGGTCAGAACTGGGAGCTTGTTAATGACGGTAATGGTAAGGTAATTAACCACAAGGCTATTCCTATTGCTAGAATTATTTCAAAGGGCTGATAATATGGTTACAAGTAAACAGGTAGCAAACAACCTGAAATTGCTAGGCTACAATATCCCTGACGGGGAGAATGAGATTTTAGAGGTCTTAATTGACGAGGTCAGGGATTATATTTTAAATTATTGCAACATTAAAGAAGTGCCTGCTGAACTTAACTCTTGTTGGGTAAGTCTTGTGTGCCAAAAATATTTGCAAAATAAATTTGCTTTAGGGGATATGGAAGGAGTGGAGAATGGAAATATTTCTTCCATATCCGAAGGCGAGACAAGCATAAGTTATGACAATAGCAATAGTAGTGTTGCTAGAATTCAAAAGCTGATTGACAAGTTGGGAAAAGCAGAAAATCAGCTTATTGGATTTAGAAAGGTGAAGTGGTAATATGGTTAGTCCGTTTGACGCTATGAGGAAACATCTTGAAAAGATGTATGACAGCAAGTGTACAATAATTAATTATATAGAAAAAGTTGACGAGTACGGCACAACTACTCACACCCCTGTAACTGTAGCGAAGGAACAGCCTTGTAAATTATCTTATACCAACTCTAACAATGCTACCCAAACAAAGACCGTTGACAATGTGGAACAGACAATAACACTTATAATCTCACCTTTAATAGACATTAAAAGTGGCAGTGATATTGCTGTTACCACTTATGACGGAGTTGCGACAGACTTTGTTGCTTCTGGAATACCTAAAAGATATAGAAGCCATCAAGAAATTTCTTTAATTTCTAAGGAGGTATATGGATGAGTACCGATTTTTCAGAAATTTTCGCTTTGCGTGATAAGTTGGCGAGAATAGAAATTGAAAAAGAAGCCTTTATCGCAAGTACGGCAAAGGAGTTGGCAGCAAGATTGTTGCGTAAAGTTAAGGAACGCACTCCAGTTAGCCAAAGCCGAACCACAAATCTATTAAGGTGGAAACGCAACAAAGATGGTACTACAAGTGTGATGAAAAACAAAGATGGTACTGCAAAGACAAAAGCCGTTACTACCCATGTTGGTGGCACTTTAAGACGAGGTTGGACTATAGGGAATACATATGCCGGTAATGGATATTGCGTTATTATGATAAATAATGGAGTATTTTATGCAAGCTATGTTGAATATGGGCATAGACAAACCCCTGGAAGATATGTTCCTGCTATAGGGAAAAGACTTAAAAGAAGTTTTGTTGAAGGCAAAAAAATGCTTGAAATATCTGTTCAGGAGTTAGAGAGAGATTCTCCGGCAATAGTTGAGCAGAAAATTCAGAGATGGTTGGAGGGGATTATTCAATGATTATTAATGATGTAGTAAACCATGTATCTAAAGCTCTTTCAGAAAACTTTCCAAAACATAAGATATACAAAGAAGCTGTAAAGCAAGGTTCAAAGATGCCTTGCTTTTTTGTTATCTGTACTAATTTTAGTGACGAATGCTACAGAGGAAGCCGATACCGAGTAAGAGTTGATATAGGAGTTTACTATTATCCCGAGAATACAGACAATATGCAAACAGAAGTAAACAGCCTTATCCCTGGTATTTACAAGGCTTTAGAGTATGTTCCACTTGATGATAGGGTTATGAGAGGCGTAGACAGAAAAATTGAAAATATGGAAGATTGCATTTGTTTTAATGTAGCTTTTGAACACTTCTATATTAGAGAAAATCCTGTTGATAATATGGGAAAATTGAACATAAAGGAGGTAAATGTAAATGGCTGAAACAGAAAATAAGACGGTTGTAAAAGAAGATACTTTTACTAAAGAACAGCTGGTAAACAGCAAAAAGTACAGGGACAGCATTGACGCGCTTAATGTTGTTTTAGATGATGAAAAGCAGTACACATTTAGTGAAGTTGATAAACTTCTTAAAAGTTTTTATGAAGGAGGTAAAAAGTAATGTTAGGTGGCGGAACATTTGTAACACAGAACAAAACATTACCTGGTGCTTATATTAATTTTGTAAGCGCTACAACTAATAGTAACGGGATGTCTGCAAGAGGCATAGGTGCCATGTGTTTTTCTAGTGATTGGTTAGCACAGGGTGCTGTAACAGAAATTACAGCAGAAGACTTTTTAACAAACTCTACTAAAATATTAGGTCACGACTACGGTGATGACAGTATGTTAGTTTTAAGAGAGTTTTTTAAGAACAGTAGCAAATTATATGCTTACAACCTTAACGGCGGTGGTGTAAAGGCTAACAATGCTTACTGTACAGCCAAAAACGCAGGTACTAGAGGTAACGATTTAAAGACTGTTATTGCAAAAAATGTAGATAATACAAACTTGTACGATGTAAGTACATATTTAGGCACAATGCTTGTGGATAAGCAGACAGTAGCAACATCTAAGGACCTTGTAGGCAACGACTTTGTTACATTTCAGCCTAGCGCAAGTCTTGCCGTAACAGCCGGGACAAATCTTACGGGAGGCACAAATGGTACTTTTAGTCGAACACAAGTTGTGCAGAATTTTATCAATGATTTGGAGTCTTATAGTTTTAATGGCTTGTGTGTTGCAACAGACGAAGGGGATGTAAGCTCACTTTTGATGGCATACACAAAAAGAATGAGAGATAGCATTGGTAAAAAGTTTCAGACAGTCATATTTGACAACAATAATGATTATGACTATGAAGGCGTTATTGTTATCCCTAATACAAATGCTGAAAATAGCTGGGATATTGTAGCATGGGTACTAGGTGCGACTTGCAGTTGCGAGATTAATAAAAGTTTAACTAACGCTACATACAACGGGGAAATTGAAATCGAAGCAGATTATACACAGTTAAACCTTGAAGACTTTATAAAAAATGGCTTTTTTGTTTTCCATAAAGTTGGTAACGAAGTAAGGGTTCTTAAAGATATTAACAGCCTTACAACTACAACGGATGAAAAAGGCGATGTGTTTAAAAATAATCAGACAGTTAGGATATGTGATCAGATTGCCACAGATTATGCAAACATCTTTAATACAAGGTATTTAGGCAAAGTCCCTAATGATAGGTCCGGCAGAAGTGCTTTAGCTAATGATTTTACTAAGTATTGTAACGACCTTATGACTATTAGAGCTATTGAGGACTTTACAAGTGATGACATTGTTGTAGACATTGGTGACACAAAGACAAGCGTTGTTGCAACAAACACAATTAAGGTGGTAAACACTATGGAACAGTTATACATGAAAGTTGTCATTAATTAAGAGGAGGGATAAAAATGGGACAGATGAATGCTAAAGACTCTGTAAGTGCAAAACTTGCCGAATGTTATGTAACCTTAAATGGTAACAGATATAACTTTATGCAGGCAATAAGCCTTACAGCTACAGCAAAGAAAAACAAAACAACAGTACCTATTTTAGGACGAATGTCTAAGGGAAACAAGGCTACTAGCCTTGAATACACAGGCAAATGCAAGTTCCACTTAAATAGTTCTATCTTTATAAAGATATTAGAAGAATTTAAGAACACAGGCAAGGATTTGTATTTTGACATCCAGGTTGTAAACGAGGACCCTACAAGTGGTGCAGGCAGACAGGAGATTTGGTTGCGTGATTGTAATGTAGATGGTTTAACTATTGCAAGCTTTGACGCCGATGGGGATTACCTTACTGATGAAATGGATTTTACATTTGAAGATTGGAGCTTAGGCGAATCATTTAAGAATTTAGACGGTATGTTATAGGAGGAAAAAATAATATGGATTTAAGAATATTTTTTAAGCAGAACAGGGAAGAAAAAACAACAGAATATCCTGCAAGTAGACTTTTTAAAAACGAAAATGGCGAAATAATTAAGTGGAAATTAAGAAAGCCTTCCGTTGAGGAAATGGAAGATATTAGAGCTAATAGTTTTACAATGAAACTTGCAGGAGGCGACAGTCCGTCACCGGTGTTTGATAGTAAGAAATACCAGCACAAATTGGTTGTTGCATCTGTTGTAGAACCAAATTTAAACAATGCAGAACTACTAAAGAGTTATGGCAAAAACAGAGCTGAAGATGTTGTCCCGGATATGTTCGACAATATTGGCGAATATGATAAACTTATTAACTTTATTACAAGGTTTGCGGGAATTAGAACCCTTGAAGAAGATACTGAAGACGCAAAAAACTAATTAAGGAGGGCGATTACCTTACTGGGATAGCATTTTATTGTTTTACCCAGTATGGGTGGCCACCCTCTAAGGTTCTAAAGATGTCCCAAAAAGAATGTGCTTTTATTTCCGCTTGTATAGAAGAATATGAAGGAAGTAAAAAAAGTGCTTATGACAAATTGGAAAAGGTTAAATAAGGGGGTGGAGAAATGGCACAAGTATCTGTTAGTCTTGTTTTAAATGACTTAATGAGTGGTCCTTTACAGGGGGTCATAAACACCCTTAATGAAATGGTTACAGCGATGAACCAAGTCCATACCAGTTCGGAGAATATGTTTAACCCTGGCGTAACACAAGCTCAAAGCAACCTAAATGCTATACAGGGACAAATTAATAATGCTGCAAGTGGAATAAAAAAAGAAGTTGATGAACAAAATAAATTAAATTCTGCACTTAATCAACAAGCAGAAGCAGTAGACAGTACAGTATCTGCCCAAAACCAGTTAATTCCGATTATAAATCAGCAAAATGTTATTTATAATCAGACACTTAACATCCAAAATCAACAGTATAATGCAGTAAGTAAAATTTTAAATGTTCAAAATCAATTAAATAATGCTACAAATCAAACGAACAATGCCGTTAACCAACAAGGAAATGCAGTTGGTGGTGTCTTTAAAAGAATAACAAGGTTGGCGGCAGGGTACTTTAGTATAAAGGCTTTAGCACAAGGTGTTAGAGCATCATTGGATTTTAGTGACGAGCTTGCCAATAATACAAGCCGCTTAAACCTTATGAACGACGGCTTGCAAACAACACAGCAGTTTCAAGATGATATTTTTGCTGCCGCACAAGAGGCAAGAACTGATTACATGCAGTTGCAAAATTCGGTTGCCCAATTAGGTATACGAGCCGGTGGTGTGTTTAATAATAATCAAGAAACTTTAAACTTTGCTAAGAATTTAAGCAAGGAATTTGCCGTTGCTGGTGCCTCGCAACAGGAACAGGCAAGTGCTACGTTACAGCTTACACAGGCTTTAGGTTCTGGTGTATTACGAGGCGAAGAATTTAATGCCGTATTTGAAGCCGCTTCTCCGATAATGCAGGATATAGCCGATTATATGAATGTTCCTATTGGGAAATTAAAAGAAATGGCAAGCGACGGAAAGATAACGGCAGACATTGTTAAGAACTCCTTACTGGGAGCTACAGATAGCATAGACAAGAAATTTGAAAATATGAGTTTGACATTTGAGCAAAGAATGACACTAATGGCGAACTCGTGCCAAAAGGCATTTGAACCTGTGGAAAAACAAATAAATGGGCTAGTAAACTCAGAGATTTTTAATGAATTTATAGACAATACTGTAGAAGGTTTCACTCTAATTGCTAATGCAGTTAAAGATTTGATAGGTATAATAGAAGTGTTTATAGATGGACTAAATAAAGTTGTTGATACAGTCAAAGAAATAGGAAGTTTTTTTGCTGATAACTGGGGAATAATAGCACCAATTATCATAGGACTAGGAGGAGCTTTAACTATTTATTATGGACACTTATTGTTAATTAAGATAGCAACTTTGGCAAATGTATTAATTACAGGAGCATGGGCATTTGTTCTTACAATGGCTGTTCCTATTATGTCTGCATTTTCAGATGCAACAATGGCTCAAACTGCAGCACAGCATGGGTTAAATAGTGCAATGTATGCCTGCCCTCTGGTTTGGATTTTGATTATTATTATAGCTGTTATTGCTGCAATATATGCTGTAATAGGATGGATAAACAAGATGACAGGAACAACAATAAGTGCGACAGGAGTAATTTGTGGAACAATAGCAATGTTAGCCGCTACACTTTGGAATATATTTTTAAGTTTAGCTGAAATAGTTACAGGGGTAATCAATACTATACATAATGTTGTAATGATTTTTGCGAATTTTTTTGCAAATGTTTTTGAAAATCCTGTTTCTAGTATTATCTATTTGTTTAGGGATATGGCACAAACCATTCTAAGTATACTGAAAAGTATAGCAGAAGCTATTGACAAGATATTCGGAGCAGGCTTAGCTAGTGTCGTTAGCGTATGGGTGAATGAAGTTGACAATTTGGCAGATAAAGCTGTTAAAAAATTTGCTAAAGATGATAATTACGAAAGACAAATGGATGTATGGAACTATACAACAGATGATGCTGGGCTGAGTAGATGGGCTTATTCTGATGCAGCAAACTCAGGATACTCTTTTGGAGTTGGTATCGACGATGCAGTAGGCAATTTTATGGATGGTCTGTTTGACGGCGATAAATATATGAAAAACTTACAAGGGTTAACAAATGGGAATACAGGTTCTTCATATGACGGCAGCGATGCAAAGGACAGTGCAAAAAAAACAGCAAAGAATACAAAGAAGATTGCTGACAATACAGCAAAAACAACTGATTTGCTTTCACTCGTTAAGGACAATTTAGAGAAAGAAATTGTTGCAAGGTATACAAGTGGTAACAACATCATAAATGATTTTAGTGGTATGACAAACAATTATAATAATCGAAACGAATCTCAAGATTTTATTCAAGAACTATCCGATTATTTACGCAGACAACAGGAAAAAAGCACAGAAGGTGTATAATTTTGTTGACAACACTCCTTTTTTGAAGTATTATCAAATAAAAAAAAGAAAGGGGAATGTATATGTCAAAATGTCCTAATTGTGGGTATGAATCGGATAGTGAAAATAAGTTTTGTCCGAAGTGTGGACAAAAACAAACTATAAAGTGTCCGAAGTGTGGGAATGAAACTTCAAGTGAAAATGACTTTTGTCCAGAGTGTGGAAATAAGCTAAGTGACAATCAAGAAGATTATAACAAAAGTGATTCCACAACAAAAATTGACCCGAGCCAATACAATGTTTATGGTAAACAAAAGAAAAAAGATAAACCTAAAAGAGGTTGTGGGATAGGTTGTCTTGTTTTTATCATTTTTATAGTTATTGCGTCAGTTGGAGGTTACCAGTCAAGTAAGCTCGAGAATTCATCAACAACCAATGTTTCTAGCAATTCATCTATTGATAGAAATATAAAGAAAAATGTTGAGAACATTTTCAAGCAATGTGGCTTTACAAAAATAAAGGAAATAAATCATGATGAATTATTAGACAATGCACATTTTCAAGGGGAAAAAGGATATAGGGTTTCTGCAAATATATCAAGTGCAGATAATTTCAAGAATATAATACTTTATTTGAATTCAGACAATACGGTTTATTCTGTAAGGTACGCAGACCACGATTTATATATTAATGGAAAAGTAAATGCAAAAATTACTGATTATGAATTGACTACAGATGAGGCTTCTAAATATATGATTGTTTGCAAGGAAGCCGTAGAAAAAGTATTAAAATCTCCCTCTACAGCAAAGTTTCCTAATTTTTTAGATTGGAATATTGCCAAAAAAGATGGACAGGTTGTTGTTGCAGCTTATGTTGACTCCCAAAATGGATTTGGAGCAACAGTAAGAAGTCAATTCCAGTTTACTTTTGATTCAAATAATAATGTAAAGTCATTTATTTTTGATGGCAAAGAATATATGAATTAATTAAAAAGAATAAAAGCAATCTCGAAAGAGGTTGCTTTTTTATTGCCTTGAAAGGGGTGATAATTATTACAGAGGCTTATACTTTTATACTGGGGTATGTCTTGTTGCCAGTTACACCCAGTAAAATAACAACATCTTATAATGGCAACAATAAGGAGGTAACACTTGTTGACGGAACAATAATTAACAAGCTAAACCCTCCAGGCTTAGTTGAGTACAAGTTTGATGCAGTTCTGCCAAAGGACCCAGAAGTTCCTTATGCTAATAAGCAGATAGACAGGTTGACGGGGAAAATTATAACTTATCCGCAAGATTACTACCTTAAATATTTGCACGATATTTATGCAAATAATAAGCAGGTCCCATTTATGATTTACCGTACCAAATTAGGGAACGGGTACGATAAAGGTATGGCATCTACACTAGATGTAAGGGGTAATGGTATAGTGACTTCTAAGCCTGTTACTATAGAAGAATATGAAGTAGAAGAAGATGCTGACAGCAACGGTATGGATATGGTTGTTTCGTTAAAGTTAAAGGAGTATATCCCTTACTATACAAGAACCATAACCCTTACAGATACGACCACAGATAGCTCAGATTCTGACAAGAACGGAACTGCTACAGCGACTACAGAAACAGAAAGACAGGACAATAAAGAAGTACCAGCAACATATACGGTGCAAAAAGGCGACTGTCTAATCAATATAGCAAAAAAATATTATGACGATGCAAGTAAATACAAAAATATTGTAGAATTAAATAACTTGCCTAACGCAAATAAAATCTATATAGGACAAGTCCTTAAACTAAAGTAGGAGGTGGCAAAATGTCTTCGCAGATTGATTTGATTATTGCTAAAGCAAAAAGCCTTATAGGGTCACACGCCTATGACCAGAGATGCCAAGCGTTTGTTCGTATTTGTTACGAGGCGGCGGGGATTTATGTTTCGGACAGCCCCGGAAGTGCAACAGCGGCATACAAGAAGTATTGCGTATCAAAAGACAAGAATATTCCTATAGGGGCTGTAGCTTATTATTCTAATGGCAATAGCGATGGTCACGCTGCCATCTACCTTGGTGGCGGACAAATCATACACGCCTGGGGTAAGGTTCAGATTACTTCTATGGACAGACCTAAAGGGTACTTAGGATGGGGGTGGCAAGGTGGCACTAAGCCTAAAGGCGCGGGGCAAACTACGCAAGATAGTGCATCTAATAATGCAACCTCGCCACAAAAGACAATAACACTACCTAGTGGATTGGGCAGTGTTTTTACTTACATGGGTTGGCAGTGTATAACATCTAAGAGTTCACAACAATATAAATTAAGAGATAAAGCTGGGCAAAATTTTGATTCAGAAGGTTTTGGCATTATTAATAACAGATATGTAGTAGCCTGTACCACAACCTATGGTAGAGTTGGTGATTATATTAATGTATACCAAAGTAACGGGAATGTTCTTAAATGTATTATTGGAGATATAAAGAACCAGAGCGATGCCGGATGCAATAAGTGGGGACACTTAAACGGTAAATGTGTAATAGAGTTTGTTGTAGATAAAACAACTTGGTACACAGAGCCTATGCACGCAAACCCAGGTACTTCGTCTTGTCATCCCTCTTGGGGTGGTAAAACCATTACAAAGGTAGAAAACTTTGGTAATTATTTTGACGGAGTTGAAATGGAAGATAGTTCTTCCGAAAAGGTCCCACTGTGTTCTACTTCTATTGTTAGTGTTGTTAATGTGGGGTCTGATGTAAGGGCTAAAGCGATACGCCCGGGTGTAAACCAAAATCTTAAATTCGAGCTACACATAATACATAAATTAACAGACTATATTCCAATCATTCTCGATACAGTAACTTGGACAACCGAATATGCCGACACTTGTGGACAGTTAAAATTTACTGTCTTAAATGATGGACAAGTAAACTTTACCGAGGGGGATGCAGTTTCTTTTAGAGTGCACGGAAAGGGCGTATTTTATGGATACGTTTTTGAAAAGACAAAAACTAAGGATGGAAACATAGAGGTTACAGCTTATGACCAGTTAAGGTACTTTAAAAACAAGGATACTTACTGTTACAAGAACAGAAAATACTCTGATATGATTAAGCAGTTTGCTAATGATTTTGAACTAACGGTTGGAGATATAGACGATACAGAATACTTAGACACAAGAATAGAAGACGATATAAGCATTTTTGACATGTGCAAAAATGCAAGGTTATCTACTCTTTATAACACTGGAAAATTGTATATCTTGTATGACGATTTTGGTACTTTGTGTTTAAAGAATATAAAAGAATTACAAACAAATTATTGGATTACTCCTCAAACAGCTGAAGATTTTAGCTATAAGACAAGTATTGATGATAATGTTTACAACACAATACAGTGCTATAAAGATGATGATACAACAGGTAACCGAGACAAATATATCTATAAAGATGGCGACCTTATAAACCAGTGGGGTGTCTTACAAAAGACGGTAAAATTAGAGGAAGACGATAACCCAGCTACAGTCGGTATGGTTTATTTAAACCTTTATAAAAGCAAGAGAACCACCTTAAAAGTTACCGGATGTTTTGGAAATATTAATCTAAGAGCAGGAGCAAGCCTTTACCTCTCCCTTAACGTTGGGGATGTAAATTACGATAGGGCTTGCTTTTTTATCACAAAGGCTACACACAATTTTAACTCTACATATACCTGTGATTTAGAATTGGCTGGTCAAAAGAATTTTGTAGGGGAGATGGGAAGTAATGGATGATTTACTTAAAGTTATAAAGACTATTGCATTAGAAACAATTCAGACAACAAAGCCTGTTACATGGGTCTATGGAAATGTGGTAGAAACATCTCCTTTAAAAGTAAGTTTAGAAACAAAGTTACAACTAGATTCTGATTTTATTGAATTTGGAAGTATTAAAACATCAAACATAGAAAATGGTGACAAGCTGATACTTTTGCGACAGCAAGGGGGTCAGCGTTTTTTATGCCTAGATGTAATTAAAAAGGATGGTGATTAAATGTTACCACAGTCGAGCAATGTGCAAATTATGACAGACCTAGATATAGTAAACCAACCTAATAAAACCTACTATATAGACAAGGAAAAGAAAATTGTACAAGGAACAGTTGAAGACTATTTAAAAACTGTTGAGCAGTCTGTATACTTAATATTACAAACTGAAAGATATGACTATATTATGTATAGCCATAAGTATGGCATAGAATTAAAGGACCTTTACGGTCGAGAAGAAAACTATGTTGTTCCTATGCTTATGCTAAGGGTTCCTGAGGCTTTGTTACAAGACGAAAGAGTAGAAAGTGTTGAGGATTTTTCATATACCGTAAATGGTGGAAAATTTTTAATAAACTTTACCGTAAAAACCAAATACGGAGATTTAAAAATGGAGGGGGTGGAAATAAATGTTTGAAAGCTATTCATACGAAAAAATACTGTCAGATATGTTTAGAAATGTGCCTAGTGATATAGATAAGCGTGAAGGAAGTATAATATTTGACGCCCTTTCGCCTATTGCCCTAGAATTGGCAAATGTATTTGTGTGCTTAGATATTGTTTTAAACAATGCTTACGCAGATACAGCAGAAAGAGATTACCTTATTAGACTAGCAGGCGAAAGGGGCATTAGTCCAAAAAGTGCTACAAATGCCATCTTAAAAGGCGTATTTGATGCAGAAGTCCAAATAGGTTCTAAATTTAGCTTAGGGGACTTAACTTATACAGCAGTAGAACAAGTAGATGATACTTATACATACAAAATGCAATGCGATACTGCCGGAACAATAGGAAATAGCCAGCTAGGCACATTGTTGCCTTATGACGATATTTTAAACCTCACAACAGCAGAATTAACAGAAATTCTTATTTACGGAGAAGATGCCGAGGACACAGAAAGCTTCAGGGATAGGTTTTTTGAGCTGATAAACAACCCAGCCTACCAAGGCAATAAAGCCCAGTACAAGCAGTGGGTGAAGGACATAGACGGTGTTGGACAATGCAAGGTTGTTCGAACTCCGGACGGTGGGGGAACAGTAGGTATTATATTTACTTCTTCGGAAGATGGTGAACCTAGTGTAGAGCTTATACAAAATGTAAAAAAGACATTAGACCCAACAGAAACAGAAGGGCAAGGTGACGGGCTAGCCCCTGTAGGACATGTTGTTTCCGTTACCGGTGTTGATTTAAAAGGTGTAACAATTAACATAAATTGGATTTTACAGAACGGTGCTGATGAAGCAATGGTGACCGTACAAGCTAACGAAATTATTAAGGATTACATCAAAGAAATTAATGCCAAGTGGGAAGATAACACAGCTCTTACCATAAGCAGTTATCAGCTTATAGCCCGATTAGCAGAAATCACGGAAATACAGGATATTGCAAGCCTTACATTTGGTGATGATACAACTAGAACATTAGAAGCCAAAGAGGATGAAATTTTTAACTTCGAGGCGTTAGTTGTAAAGGGGGTGTAAGTATTGAAAATAATAGAATATTTGCCTCCTGTTTTAGCTGAAATCAGAGAATTTAAAGTTTTAGGTGGAGCTGAAGATTTACAGTTAGACAATTTAAAGTCCGAGATTAACAGCCTCACGAATGAACTTTTTGTAACTACTGCTGAAAGTACAGGACTAGATAGATGGGAAAAGATTTTAAACATTACCAACTCTAGTATAGATGTAGAGTTTAGGAGGTTCAGAATTTTAAGTAGACTAAATTCCTTTGGGCTTACATTAAATCAAAGGCTTACATCTATTGTAGGGGCAGATAACTACAAAATTGATTATTACTTTAAAGAGTACAAGCTAAAAGTTTCTTTAACATTAGACACAAAAGAGTACGAAAAAGAAGTAAGGCGAATGTTGGACGAGGTTGTTCCTGCAAATTTGATAATAGACTTCGGACTTCTATATAACACACATGAGATATTAGGTAGATTTACACACGAACAATTAAGTAAATATACGCATCAAAAATTAAGGGAAGATGCAGTATTGAACAAGTAGGAGGTGGAGAAAATGGTATATATTGAGTTTAAAGCAACAGGGTCAAATTTGAGAAGAACGGATTTAAACAAAGTTGTAGCGTATACCCAGAACGAATTGAGTGCTAGATTTAGTCTTAATTCAGATTGGGACGACCTTAACCCTATTGTTGCTATATTTAGTAAGGATAACGGTCCTGCTTACGATATGGTCTTAGACGATAATAGGGAATGTACTGTGCCTTGGGAGGTCCTGTTAGGCAAGGGTGTTTTAACTGTATCTTTGGTAGGGGGTAGTACCCTTACCAGTACAGAAGTAGAGATAAATGTATTAGCAACTGGTCAGCTTGGTGGACTTGCATCACAACCAAGCGATACATTATATAGACAGTTGTTGTCTAAGTACAATGAAGTAGAGGCAGACTGGGAGAGTTGCAAGTCTCTATTGGATACATATAAAAGTGAAGTATCTGCAAGTACAAGTGCTATAAACGAAACTAGAGAGAATGCGGTAGTTGAGCTTACACAGATACAAAACGATGTAAACAATTTGCTAGAAGACTGCAAAAATAATTTAGCTTCAGCCAAAGAAGTATACAACAAATCTGTAGAGTTACTTAACAGCATAGCTCTAAATAGTAAATATCTTGCAAATGTTGGGCTTGAGATAGGAGCTGTAGAGAAATGCAAGGTGATAACAGCGTTGTCTTCGGAAGAAACGCTATTTTACATTAACCTTGCACACGAAGTTATCTATAACACAACAAATAACGGAGTAGATATTTACACAGACAATGCAGATACAATAACACAGTTATTAAGTGACAATACTGTTAGTTATATTAATTTAGGAGGTGTTGCGTAAATGAAAAAATTAGGTAAAAATGCGTTAGCAAATCTGACATTAGATACTACTTGTCAGATTGATTTGGGGAGTAATGTTACTGCTGTAGATAGTAGTAATTACAACAGTAACATTCTATGGGGTGTTAATCACAACAACCCTATTGTAAACGACCTGGAGTTTAGAGAGCAAAAGTATACTATAAGCGATTCCGAAGGAGTGGTAGACCCCAACAGTGACGGGGTGACAAAAATAGACTATGCACAAATAAAAAACAATAAAGCAATTTTACAAGCGTATAAGCTATGTAGTGATGATAAAATAAGAAGATGTAAAGCATATTATCCAATAGATGTTACAAGTCACGATTTAACTAAATTATCAAACGAAATCAAAGCTTCAAGAAATAAAATAACTGAAGTGTTTATTCCACACATAGTACAACAACTTGTTAATGAAGTTTTTGTTTATACGCAAATTAAAGAAATAGAAATTCCCGACAGCGTAACAAATCTTGGAGTACAAATCTTCGGGTACTGTACTAATTTAGAAAATATAGAAATTCCGGACAGTGTAACAAGTCTTGGAGCTAAAGCCTTCTATAGTTGTACCAGTTTAGAAAGTGTAAAGCTTTCAAAAGAAATAACATTAATAGGGGGATATACTTTCTATAATTGTAGCAGTTTAAAAAATATTGTAATTCCAGATAAAGTAATAACTATAAACGATTATGCTTTTGCCGGTTGCACAAATTTGGAAAATGTAAAAATTTCTAATAGTGTAACAGCTATAGGAAAAAGCGTATTTAGTAATACAAACTTAAAAAGTATAACAATTCCAAGCAATGTAACAGGCATTGGTGCAAATACATTTTATAACTGTAACAATTTAAAAACAATAACAATTAATAAAGAGGTAAATAGCATTGAGGGTTCTCCGTGGGGTGCTACTAATGTCGAAGAAATTATATGGGAGGAATAAAAAATGAAGACAAAAGAGTTAAAAAGATTAATTGCAGATGACGGTAAAATTTTAAGAAATACAGAAACGGGTGTAACAGCTCATTGTGTTGATGTGTTGGAGGAAAAGGTTGAGGAATGGGAAGAAATCGAGTATAAAGAAGAACAGGAGGAATAGCATATGGCAAACAAAACTTCAACTCTTGGACTTACAAAGCCGCTGAGGACGGAAGATTACAATGTAGAGGATTTTAATAACAATGCTGACAAGTTAGATGAGTTTGCAAAGACTACAGATACAAATATCGCAAGTCTGGAAGCGGACATAGAAAACCACACACATATCCTTAACGGAACGGGGATAAAAGGTGTTTTGCCTATCAGCAAGGGTGGCACAGGGGCTACAACAGCAGTTAGTGCAAGGAAATCTCTTGGCCTAGGAGATGCTGCTATTAAAGGCGTTGCTTATACTGTGGCAAGTGAAAATACAAATCTTGTTACAAGTAGTGGAGTCTTTTCTGCTCTTTCCACTAAAGCAGAGAAAACTGATATTGAAGAATTAAAGAATACTGTTGCTGACTTTAATAAGTTCTGTTATGTAGTAGGCGTGAAAGGCAGTAGCAAGACACAATATCTTGATGTGGAATGCGACGGCATCAACGACGCAACGAAAATTCAAAATCTTATTAACAGTGCGCAGGAGGGCAGTATTATTCGCTTAATGCCAGGAACTTATAAGATTAACAATCGTTTGCTGTTGAACAAAGCTATTACCTTGCAAGGCACAGGGGGAGCTACACAGATTATTAATACTGCCGGAGGGTACATTGTATCAATAACTTCTAATTATGTGCGTATTAAAGATATACAGATTACAAGAAATTCAGACATAATGAGTGCAACAAGCAACTTGCCGCTGATTGAGTTTTATTCAGGCACTGAAATAATATCAGACGTTGAGATTTCAGGTTGTTTGTTTAACCTGAACAGTATGACAAGCTGTGCAGGACCGGATGGAGGTGTAGCTGGCATTATAGATGTGTACAATCCTAATAGTCTTAAAAATATGACACAGATTAGAATTATGAACAATACCTTTTGGGGTGCTGATTATACAGGCAGACATATAGATTTCACTAAGATTTCAGGAAATATGAGCCTTGTGACAGGAGGGAATATAGCACCAATTAAGATTAATATTGTTATTAATAAGACACATTCTGTATATAGCTATGGACAGGATAGCAACGTTACTGACAGTACAGGTAATGCAATATCTGTGAAGAATAGTGGGGGTAGTGCAACTGTTGTAGCTGATGAAAATATTGCAAGTGATGATAGTAACGATGAAGTGAAGGAGGTAGAATAAAATGGAAAAGATTTTTAACGTTACATCAATTATCGTGGGAGTGTTCGGTGGAGCACTCTCTTTTGTTTTTGGAGGTTTAGACGTGCTTATTTATGCCCTTTTAGGACTAACAATTATTGATTTTATAACTGGACTAATAAAGGCTGTTTATACAAAAACTCTTTCAAGCGAAATATGTTTCAAAGGTGTACTAAAGAAAATAACAATTTATTTGGTAGTCGCAACTGCAGTTATTGTAAACAATGTAATAGGTGGCAATATTCCACTACGAGAAGTTGTCATTACATTTTTTATATGTAATGAGGGTTTAAGTTTATTGGAAAATGTAGCAGTTATGACACCAGTACCAGAACAGTTAAAAAATGTATTATTACAGCTTAGAGATAGTAAAAACAAGGAGTGATGCAAGATGAACATAACAAATGATTACTTACCAATTGGCAAATATCATAGACCTGGCACAAAAATTAAGCCAACAAAAATAGCAGTACACTATGTAGGCAATGCCGGCAGTTCAGCCAAAGGCAACCGAAATTATTTTGCAAATTGTTCTAATTATGTAAGTTCGCATTACATAATCGGCTTAAACGGTGAAATACTTAGACTTATTCCCGAAAACGAAATAAGCTATTGTACGAACCAGGCTAACAGCTATACTATCTCAATCGAGTGCTGTCACCCAGATAGAACTGGAAAATTTAATGATAAAACATTGGAGGCATTGATTGAATTGTGTGCAGATATTTGTAAGCGATACGGCTTTAACCCACTTACAGATATTGTTAGACATTATGATGTTACAAAAAAGGCTTGCCCGTTATGGTGGGCGCCTAACGGTCCTAACAAGAGTGCAAATGCTGATTTTATTGCATTTAAAAACAGCGTTAAAAATAAAATTTTAGGGGAGGAAAAAATAATGAAACAAAATATTAAAATCAACGGGAAAATTAAGACTGTAGATGCTATAAACAAAGACGGTTTTACTTATGTAAAAATTAGAGATTTGTCAGATGCCTTAATTGTCGATTACGATAAAGAAACAAAATTAATTACAGTTAAGACAAAGTAGTTATCTTCATATTTTCTAAATTATGAAGATAACGAAAATGGTTATAAAATAACAAAACTGCTTTCGAAATGCGTGATAAGATAACAAAACTACATAATATAGTATTTATGTGGTAAATTAATCACGAAAAGAGGGCAGAAAAATGGTTAGAATTTTACTAGCAGTAAGACTTGCTGAACGAAAATGGACACAAGCAGACCTTGCTCGTATGACAGGAATTAGACCCACAACAATCAATGAAATGTATCACGAACTTGTTGAGAGGGTCAACCTTGAACATTTAGAGTTAATCTGCGATGCTTTAGACTGTGAATTAAATGAACTTCTTATAAGGGAAGAAGATAATACAGAAGCTAAAGTAAATTTAAAAATTGGCAAGCCAAGGAGTTACCATAAATAAGTTTTAATTAGCTGTCAGATTTAATTTATCTGACAGCTAAATTTTTGGGAGCTTTAGCATAATTAACCCCCCCCCGGGTTTTACTGGGGGCAGGTGAAAATACTTTAGTATATAAAAACCTCCAATTATAATATTTATGAGGGTTTGGCAACCGCATGATAATACGAAAATTGTGTAAAAAACTCTTGAGAAAACCCATAAACTGTGATATAATCAGGCAAGGTGGGTATACTAACTAACATATGTATGTGGTCAGGACAGGCTTCTGCCTCTATTAGTTCGACATTTTTTGTGCACTGATGATATTTGATAGACATGCAAATTTGAAATATAAGTATGGTAAGAGAAATTTCTGGGCACGAGAATATTATGTTGATACATTAGGGAGAAATCAAAAGGTCATAGAAGGAATATATAAGAAACCAGTTAGAAGAAGATTATATGTCAGACCAAATATCATTAAATTAGTATATTGACCCATTTACTGGTGACAAGAGAAAATAAGGCAAAAAATGACAGTCACTTTTAGTGGCTGCCTGTAAAAATAATGCGATGCCAAACCTTTCAATATTCACTTTTAGGGAATCAGCACGCATTTCCCTTTATAGTGGGTGTTCAAACCACCAGTTTACTGGTGGTTTTGATTTTTAGTTTGGCTTTTATTTAATTGAACATTTGAATTAAACAAAAGTTTTACAAAGTAAAATATTGACTTGTAAATATTGTTTCTGTAGTCTAATATTATATTATATTATATTATAGATATTTGGCAGTATTAAGTTTTATAATACTAAAAAATGAAAAATAAGAAACGCAAAAAGGAGGTTCTTATGAAGGTTAAAATTTTTGTGTCTGCAATACTTATGGCAAGTATGTTTTGTGCTTGTGGAAATAACTCTGGGTATGTAAAGGCTGCAACAGAAAATACAACTCAAAGTGCAGTTCAGTCAGAAAAGAGTGTAAATAAAAGTGTTTTTAGTGATGTTAAGGAAGAAGATTGGTATTACAATACCGTTACGGAGATGGCTCAAAGGGGAATTTTATCAGGATATAGTGATGGAAGTTTCAGACCAAATGCAAGTATTACTACAGCTGAATTTACATCGGTTATAGGTAGAATTATGGGGCTTAGTGGTTCTAATGACACCGTTACAAATCATTGGGCAGCTCCTATATTAAAATCGGCTATGGATAAGGGTTGGTATGATTACGACGAAAATCCACCGACTGGAGAGATGTATGACCAGCCTATAAAAAGGCAACTTGCTGTTAAGATAGTTATGAAGGCTATGGCAAAGCGAGTACAGTATGATTATAATGTTGAGTCAGCTAAAATAAAGGATTTTAGTAATTTAAATGGCAGATATTATGATACAACTCTTGGGGCATATGCTGATGGAATATTAACTGGAGATTCAAGTGGTATGTTTAGACCGGAAGGTTCTCTTACAAGAGCAGAGGCTTGTACTATCATAAAAAAAGCAATGGACAAATATGTAGGAAATGTACGCTTTGAACCTCAACAGGAACAAACTACAGTTGCAACTGTTAGTGGAGGCGTAAGTGAAAATGGACAATTGAAGGTTGTAGGGACTCAACTATGTAACGAAAAAGGAGAGGTTGTTGTATTAAGAGGTATGAGTAGCCACGGTCTTCAGTGGTTCCCCCAGTTTGTAAGCAATGATTACATAAAAGCTGTTGGAGCAAGAGGTGCTAATGTAATGCGTTTTGCTATGTATACAGGCGAAAATGGTTATATATCAAATCATTCTGTAAAAAATACATTGACAACAGCTGTTGATAATGCTGTAGCAAACGATATGTATGCTATTATAGATTGGCACATTCTTAGTGATGGAAATCCTATGACATATAAAAATGAGGCAAAGGAATTTTTTGCTGAGATGGCTCAAAAATATAAGAATAGCAAGGGTGTTATATATGAAATATGTAATGAACCCAATGGAAATATAAGTTGGAGTAAAGATGTTAAGCCTTATGCAGAGGAGATTATAAATACAATAAGAACTTATGATAGTGACGCAATTATTTTAGTTGGCAATCCTCAGTGGGACCAAGACCTAGATAGTGTTGTAGCAGATAGGCTGAGTGGCAATAATATTATGTATACTTGCCATTTCTATGCAGGTACTCATACACAATGGCTTAGAGATAAGATTACGAATGCTCTCAATAATGGTATACCTGTATTTGTAAGCGAATGGGGAACAAGTAGTGCTGACGGCAATGGTGGTGTGTTTACAGATGAAACAAATAAGTGGCTTAATTATATGGCTGATAAAAAGATAAGCTGGTGTAATTGGTCATTGTGTGATAAAAACGAAACCTCAGCAGCACTTAATCAGGGGGCAAATGCTTCTGAGGGCTTGAGTGATTCAGAACTTAGCGATTCGGGGAAGATAGTGTTTAGGAGTTTTAAATAGGGATAGGAGAAAGTATAATAAATTTTAATGCCGACATTGTTTTAAAACAAATGTATAAAACAAAGAAATTGGAAACAATATAAATGATAGCTAGTGAAGTATATTTAGGAGGATATATTTATGACAGATATGTTTTGTTTCCAATGCCAGCAGACAGCCGGAAATAAAGGGTGTATACGAACAGGTGTATGTGGCAAACAGCCTACAACAGCAAATCTTCAAGACAAGTTAGTATATGAGTTAATTAGTCTTGCAGAAACGATGGTTGAAAAGGATATGAGAACAAAAGAGGCTGACCGTTTATTTATTGACGGATTATTTACAACTCTTACAAATGTAAATTTTGACAATGAGGCTATAGAAAATTTTATAAAAAGGATAGTGGCTGAACGCAATTCTGTAGGAGATACTAGGGAACACAATCTTGTGGAATTATGGAACGGGGATACAGATATTGTTTCTTTGCGTTCTACTTTGCTTTTTGGATTAAAGGGTATGGCGGCTTATGCTCATCACAGTATGAACTTAGGTTTTGAAGACGATGAAGTAACAGGTTGGTTCTACAAAGGTTTAAGTGAAATAAACAAGGAACACAGTCCAGAGGAATGGCTTGACCTTATTATGGAGTTTGGTAATGTAAATCTTAAATGTATGGAGCTTTTGGATACCGCCAATACGGAGAGTTTTGGAAATCCTGTTCCTACACGAGTAAACACAGATATTAAAAAAGGTCCTTTTATTGTAATATCTGGTCACGATTTGGGAGATTTACAGCAGTTACTTCAACAGACAGAGGGCAAAGGTATAAACATATATACCCATAGTGAAATGTTACCAGCTCATGGTTACCCAGAATTGAAGAAATACCCTCACTTGGCAGGAAACTTTGGTACGGCTTGGCAGTCACAGCAAAAGGAATTTGAAGATATTCCAGCACCAATATTATTTACAACAAATTGCCTTATGCCTTGGCGACCTAGTTACAAGGACAGAGTTTACACTACTTCAGTTGTAGGTTATGAAGACATAAAGCACATTTCAGCTAACGAAGACGGCCACAAGGATTTTAGCCCAATAATCAAACAGTCTTTAGAGTTGGGTGGTTATGAACACGACAGAAGTATGAGTGGTATTAATGGTGGACATATGCTGACAACAGGCTTTGCTCACAATGCTGTGCTTTCCAATGCTGACAAAATTATTTCTGCTATTAAATCCGGAAAAATAAGTCACATTTTCCTTGTAGGTGGTTGTGATGGGGCAAACCCAGGAAGAAATTATTACACAGAATTTGTTAAGAGTACGCCAATGGACTCTCTTGTTTTGACACTTGCCTGTGGTAAATATCGTTTTAATGATTTAGACCTAGGAGAAATAGACGGTCTTCCTCGAATTATTGATATGGGACAATGTAACGATGCCTATAGTGCTATAAAGGTAGCAATGGCACTTTCAGAGGTGTTCGAATGTAGCATAAGTGATTTACCTTTAACATTGGTACTTTCTTGGTATGAACAAAAGGCTGTTTGTATTTTGCTTACACTTTTGTCATTAGGTATAAAAAATATGTACCTTGGACCCACTATGCCGGCATTCCTTTCAGAGGGTGTTTTGAAAATTATTATTGACAAATTTAATCTTCAGCCAATTACAAATCCACTTCAAGATATGGATGCAATTTTAGGCAGAGGTTAAATTTCAAGATATAGAATTTATTTTTCCGATTCACTACTATAGCCTATTGTTTTATAGGAGGACAATAGGCTATACTTGTATTTATTGAAATATAAAAACAAATATGATAATATAAGACTAATAAAACTAGGAGGGATTATTGTAATGTGTACAGCAGTAACTTATAAAACAAAAGATTTTTATTTTGGCAGAACTTTGGACTATGAATTTTCTTATGGCGATGAAATTACAATAACACCTCGTAATTATGAGTTTAATTTCCGTCATACAGGTAAGGTAAACAGCCATTATGCTATTATTGGAATGGCACATATTGCAGAAAACTATCCTTTATACTATGATGCAATAAACGAAAAGGGTCTTGCTATGGCAGGGCTTAATTTTGTAGGTAATGCCGTGTATTCTGATATTGTAGAGGAAAAGGAAAATGTGGCACAGTTTGAATTTATTCCATATATTCTTAGTCAATGTGCCAATATATATGAAGTTAAAGAAAAACTTTCAAACATAAATATTACAAATACAAGATTTAGTGAAAAATTTCCTTGTGCAGAGCTTCATTGGATAATTGCTGATGAAAATGGATCAATTACCGTAGAGGCTATGAGTGACGGACTTCACATATATGATAACGAGGTTGGTGTATTAACAAATAACCCACCTTTCAATCAGCAAATGTTTTTATTAAACAACTATATGGGACTTTCTCCTAAACAGCCAGAAAATTTATTTGCCAAAGGTGTTAATTTGCAGACATACAGCAGAGGTATGGGTGCTATAGGTTTGCCTGGGGATTTATCTTCAGCTTCTCGTTTCGCTAGAGTGGCATTTACAAAATTAAATTCCGTTTCGGGAGATACGGAAATGGAGAGCGTAAGTCAATTCTTCCATATTCTTGGGGCAGTAGACCAGCAAAGAGGTTGTTGTGAAGTGGCAGAAGGTAAATATGAAATTACACTTTACACTTCTTGTTGTAATGCAAGCAAGGGAATTTACTATTATACTACTTATGAAAATCATCAAATTAATGCTGTAGATATGAATAAGGTTGATTTGGAAAGTAATAAATTGGTAAGATATACGCCTATTACTAATCAGCAAATTAATTTCCAAAATTAAATAAAATTTGTATAAGCCTACTTATTTTGAATTGTGGCAATAGAATTTATATGAAAATTAAGAGTAGTAATATGTGCTGATTTAACATTTCGTTGACTTTAGGATGAAAAACAGATATAATCATTATAAAACCCATAGACATACTAGGGTAATGTAAAATTGTATGATTGTTTGTGAGGTAGTATTAATGTTAAATCAATTTTCGAGAACACAGTTATTGGTCGGCAAAGAGGCAATAGACAAATTCAGAAATGCCAGAGTAGCCGTTTTTGGTATTGGTGGTGTAGGTGGCTATGTATGTGAAGGTCTTGTCAGAAGTGGTATTGGTGCTTTTGACCTTATAGATGATGACAAGGTTTGTCTTACAAATCTTAATAGACAGATAATAGCTACAAGAAAAACTGTTGGCAAGTATAAGGCTGATGTAATGAAAGAGAGAATACTTGAAATAAATCCAGATTGTCAGGTAGAGGTTCACAAGTGTTTCTTTCTTCCGGAAAATGCTGATGAATTCCATTTTGAAGATTATGACTATGTTGTAGATGCTGTTGATACAGTTACTGCTAAAATTGAAATTATAATGAAAGCACAGGAAAAAGGCGTGCCAGTAATAAGCTGTATGGGAGCGGGAAATAAACTTGATGGAAGTCAGTTTAAGGTGTCAGATATTTACAAGACAAGTATGTGTCCTTTAGCTAAGGTTATGAGAAGAGAACTCAAGAAAAGAGGAGTAAAGAAGTTAAAGGTTGTTTACTCTGAAGAAAAACCTACTAGACCATTGGAAGATATGTCTATAAGCTGTCGTACTCATTGTATTTGTCCTCCAGGGGCACAGCACAAATGTACAGAAAGGCGTGACATTCCAAGTAGTACAGCTTTTGTACCATCTATAGCGGGTCTTCTTATTGCAGGAGAAATTGTAAAAGATTTAGCTGAAAAATAAATATTTATTTTGAGATAGTATAGTGATTTTTATATTGCTATACTATTTTTTTATAAAAATTTTTGAAAAAGGTATTGACTTGAAGTTAGGTCTAAGTTGTATCATTAACTTACAGCTAAAGAATGAATATAGTGAATAATTTTTGAATGGAGGAAAATAAAATGATGTTAAATGAAACTTATACTTTATCAAATGGAGTAAAGATACCTAAATTAGGACTTGGTACTTGGTTTATTGACGATGACAAAGCAGGAGATGTTGTAAAAGAGGCTGTTAAGTTAGGCTACAGATTAATTGATACAGCACAGGCCTACGGTAATGAAAGAGGTGTAGGCGAGGGTGTTCGTAACTGTGGATTGCCTAGAAATGAAATTTTTGTTACAAGTAAGGTAGCAGCAGAGGCAAAAAGTTATGAAAGTGCAGCAGCATCTATTGATGAAACTCTTTCTAAAATGGGCTTAGATTATATTGATATGATGATTATTCATAGTCCACAGCCTTGGGCAGAGTTCAGAGTAGAAAAGAGATATTTTGAAGAAAATAAGGAAGTTTGGCGTGCTTTAGAAGATGCTTATACTGCCGGTAAGGTAAAGGCTATAGGTGTATCTAACTTCTTGCAGATTGGAAGATTAAGCCAATGGTAAACCAAATTCTCTTGCATATAAGCAATACAAATACTGAATTAATAGATTTTTGTAATAAGAATGGTATATTAGTTGAAGCATATTCTCCAATCGCACACGGGGAAGCACTTAAAAATAATGACATTACTGCTATGGCTGAAAAATATGGTGTTTCTACAGCACAGCTTTGTATTCGCTATGTAATACAGTTAGGTACAGTTGCATTGCCAAAGACAGGAAATCCAGCTCATATGAAAGATAATGCAAATGTAGATTTTGAAATATCTGATGAAGATATGAAGGCTTTAAAAGAAATGGAACATATTGATAACTATGGCGAATTTAATGTATTCCCTGTATTTAGTGGCAAGCCTTTAGCATAATAAATATTTTTTGAATGATAGCCTTTTGTGAAAGAATATTTTGCAAAAGGCTATTTTTGTTTTTATATTGAAAATAAATCAGACGACCAAAATAATTCCTGTATTCATATATGAAAAATTTTAGAAAAAATTCACAGGTAATATTATTGACTTAATTGAATAAAAAATATATACTATTCCTATAAATAATATATGAATTGAGTGATTTACTTGAAAACATAGTAAAATACAGGGTTTCATACATATTTAAGATAATATTTGATACCGAAAAAATAATTTTTTTGGAAAAATTATCAAAAAACTATTGACAAATGGAGAATTATAGAGTATCTTATATACATTATTCCTATAAGATAAATAGGAAAAGTAAGAATTAATAAAAGGAGGCAGTAAAAAATGCAAAAATTTAAAAACGGAAAACTGTATTATGTTGTTGCTGGAGGATTAATAGACTGCCTCTGTATGATGTAACCAATTAACAGTACAGGTAATGAAAAAATACAGCAATAACGAGGTGCAAAAAATGAAAAGAAAATTATTAGGAATTATATTATCAGCAGTATTATTAACAACAACAGTTCTTACAGGTTGTGGAAGTGCTTCGGCAGAAAAAGACGGAAAGGTTTCAATAACAAATGTTTCCTATGACCCAACTAGAGAACTTTATACATCATATAATGAACTTTTTGCAAAACATTGGAAAGAAAAAACTGGTCAAGATGTTGAAGTTACTCAATCTCATGGTGGTTCTGGTAAGCAAGCTCTTGAGGTTGCAAATGGTCTTGATGCCGATGTAGTTACTTTAGCTCTTGAATACGATATAACTTCTATTCAAAAGGCAGGACTTATAAATGATGGTTGGATAAATAAATTTGATAAAGATAGTTCGCCTTATACATCAACAATTGTTTTCCTTGTAAGAAAAGGAAATCCTAAAAATATTAAAGATTGGGACGATTTAGTAAAAGACGGTGTCGGGGTTATAACTCCTAATCCAAAAACTTCAGGCGGTGCAAGATGGAATTATCTTGCAGCTTGGGCTTATGCCAATAAGAAATACAACGGTGATGAAACACAGATAAAGGATTTTGTTAAGAAACTTTACCAAAATGTTCTTGTACTTGATTCAGGGGCAAGAGGTGCAACAACTACATTTGTAGAAAACGGACAGGGCGATGTACTCCTTGCTTGGGAAAATGAAGCGTATCTTTCAATTAAGGACCACCCAGACGATTATGAAATTGTTACACCAAGTATAAGTATACTTGCACAGCCTTCAGTAGCTGTTGTTGACGATGTTGTAGATAGACGAGGCACAAGAGATGTAGCTACTGAATATTTACAGTACCTCTATTCAGATGAGGCACAGAGAATAGCTGCTGAAAATTATTATCGTCCATCAAACGAAAATATTCTTAAAGAATATAGTGATAAATTTAATCTTAATGTAAATTTAGTTACAATAAAGGACTTCGGTGGCTGGGACGCCGTACAGGAAAAGCATTTTGCCGATGGTGGAGTGTTTGATGAAATTTATGAGAAAAAATAGGTGATGTAGTATGAGTAAAAGGAATAAAAGAGTAATACCTGGTTTTGGACTTTCAATGGGTGTAACTCTTACAATGTTAAGTATCATAGTTATAATACCATTAGCGTCATTAATAGTATTTACTGCTAATTTGAGTTTAAGCGAGATTATAGATGTTATTACAAAGCCGAGAGTCCTTGCTAGTTTTAAGGTTAGTTTTTTAACAGCTTTCATAGCATCAGCAATAAATGCTGTTATGGGTGTTATTCTTGCTTGGGTTCTTGTAAGATATGATTTTCCATTTAAGAGAGTTTTAGACGGTATGATAGAACTTCCATTTGCATTACCTACAGCAGTAGCCGGTATTGCACTTACTTCACTTACAGCTGACCAAGGTCTTATAGGTGGCATATTTGCTAAGTATGGAATAAAAATTGCCTACACAAGAATAGGTATAACAGTTGCACTTATTTTCGTAGGTATTCCATTTGTTGTGCGTTCTGTTCAGCCAGTTTTGGAAAAATTAGATTACTCCTATGAGGAGGCTGCTGGCGTACTTGGTGCAAGCAGATTTACAATATTCAGAAAAATTATTTTTCCAGAAATAAGACCAGCTGTATTAACAGGTTTTGGTCTTGCTATGGGTAGATGTATTGGCGAATACGGTAGTGTAGTATTTATTGCAGGTAATATGCCATTTAAAACAGAAATTACACCACTTATAATTATGTCAAAACTTCAGGAATATGACTATGCTAGTGCAACAGCAATAGCACTTGTAATGTTAGTATTTGCATTTGCACTTTTATTCCTTATAAACTTTATACAAGCAAGGAATACAAAAATATTAAACGGAGGAAGATAAGATGAAGAAAAATGAATCAAAATTAGTTAAATATACATTAATCGCAATTTGTCTTATATTTGTTTTTTTATTTCTTGTTCTTCCTTTATACATAGTCTTTGCAGAGGCATTCAGAGATGGAATTGAAAAATACAGAGAGGCTGTAACGGATAAATATACTATAAGTGCAGTTCTTCTTACACTTGAGGCAACAGTTTTTGCAGTTGTTGTGAATACTGTGTTTGGTGTATTTGCCTCTTGGGCGATTACAAAGTTTAATTTTAAAGGTAAGAAATTTCTTACAACACTTATTGACTTACCAGTTACAATATCTCCTATTATAGCCGGTTTAATATTTGTACTTACATTTGGTAGACAGAGTATTTTATATCCTGCTTTACAGAGTATGGGAATTAAAGTTGTATTTGCTGTTCCTGGTATTATACTTGCTACAGTTTTTGTAACCTTTCCTTTTATATCAAGAGAACTTATACCAGTTCTTGAGGCAGAGGGTACAGACGAAGAAGAAGCAGCAGCTCTTATGGGAGCAAGTGGTTTTACAATATTTAGAAAGGTTACATTCCCTCATATAAAATGGGCATTCCTTTATGGTGTTGTACTTTGTGCTGCAAGAGCAATGGGAGAGTTTGGTGCTGTTTCTGTACTTTCTGGTCACTTGAGAGGAAAGACAAATACACTCCCTCTCCATGTAGAGATACTTTTTAATGAGTTTCAGTATGTGCCTGCTTTTGCAGTAGCCTCAATACTTGTAATGATGGCTGTTTTAATATTGATAATAAGAAGTGTCATTGAATACAAGGGAAAGAAGGAATGTTAAATGTATGTAGAATTAAAAAATATAAATAAAGTTTTTGGCGATTATAAAGCATCAAATAATGTAAATTTTGGAATTGAAAAAGGTAAGCTCGTAGCTTTGTTAGGACCAAGTGGTAGTGGTAAAACTACAATACTTAGAATGATAGCTGGTCTTGAACATCCAGATAGTGGTGATATAATAATTGATGGAAAAGTTGTAAACGATATTCCGGCAAGTAAAAGAGGAATAGGTTTCGTTTTCCAGAATTATGCCTTATTCAGATATATGACAGTATATGACAACATAGCTTTTGGTCTTAGAGTTCAAAAGGTAAGCAAGAAGAAAATTGATGAAAGAGTCAAGGAACTTATTAAGTTAATTGGTCTTGAAGGTCTTGACAATAGATTTCCTAGTCAGCTTTCAGGTGGTCAAAGACAGAGAGTTGCCTTTGCCAGAGCTTTAGCTCCAAATCCTCAATTACTTCTTTTAGATGAACCTTTTGCGGCTATTGATGCAAAGGTTAGACAGGAACTTAGAAGTTGGCTCAAGGAAATGATTGAAAAATTAGGAGTTACAAGTATATTTGTTACTCACGACCAAGACGAGGCAATAGAGGTTGCTGATGAAATTATAATTACAAATAAGGGTAGAGTTGAACAAAAGGGAAGTCCGGTTGAGATTTATCAAAATCCACAGACAGCTTTTGCTGCATCATTCTTTGGACAGACTTCTTTAATTGAAAACTATACAGGTTTCAGTACATTTGATGAAATTGAAAATGCTGAGTCAGCTATTTTAAGACCTGAATTTGTAAAGATTACAAAGAAAAACGAAGTTCAGAAATATAAAACTTCCGCAGCAGAGGGTGTTGTAGAAAGAGTTTCATTCAGAGGTAATAACATAGAACTTACAGTAAGATGCAAGGATAATGTTTTTACTGCTAGGCGTGGACTTGATGAAAACCCTATTGAGGCAGGAGAAAAGGTTGATGTATTTATTTATAGAATGTTTGTGACAGCTGGTGACAAGGCATATCTTATTGAAAATAAGGCATTAAACGAAAATTCAATGATTATTTAAAAAAGAGGAATATAATATGGCAGATTACAAGAATTTAAAAAGCGAAAAACTTAAAACAGATGTGCTTATTATAGGTGGCGGTACAGCTGGTTGTTATGCAGCTATTACTATTTCTGAAAAATCTCCAGAAACACAGGTTTTAATATGTGAAAAGGCTCATATTAAAAGAAGTGGTTGTCTTGCAGCAGGTGTAAATGCACTTAATGCTTACATAACAGAGGGCAGAAAGCCACAGGATTATGTAGACTATGCAAAGAAAGATGCAGACGGCATTGTGAGAGAAGATTTACTTCTTACAATGAGTGAAAGACTTAATGCTGTTACAGCAAGACTTGAAGAATTGGGCCTTGTAATATTAAAAGATGAAAATGGAAAGTATGTTACAAGAGGAAATAGAAATCTTAAAATTAATGGCGAAAATATAAAGCCTATAATAGCAGAGGCAACTAATTCCTGTCCGAATGTAAAGGTACTTAATAGAGTTGATATTATTGACTTTGCAGTAAAGGATAACAAGGTTATTGGTGCTTACGGTATTGGTATTGAAAACGATACTTTCTATACTATTGAGGCAAAGGCTGTTATTGTTGCCACAGGTGGTGCATCTGGTCTTTACAAACCTAACAATCCAGGATTTTCAAGACACAAAATGTGGTATCCACCATTTAACACAGGTGCTGGCTATGCTATGGGTATAAAAGCCGGAGCAGAAATGACTACATTTGAAATGAGATTTATAGCATTGAGATGTAAGGATACAATAGCTCCAACTGGTACACTTGCACAGGGTGTTGGTGCAAAGCAAGTAAACTCTCTTGGAGAAGTTTACGAAACAAAGTACGGTCTTACAACTTCTGAAAGAGTTTACGGAACAGTAAATGAAAATATTGAAGGTAGAGGACCTTGCTATTTAAGAACAGAGGGCATAAGCCACGAACAAGATGAAGATTTGAAAAAAGCCTATTTAAATATGGCACCATCTCAGACTTTAAAGTGGATAGAAAGTGGCAAAAATCCTTCAGAACAAAATGTAGAAATTGAAGGTACAGAACCTTATATTGTAGGTGGTCATACAGCAAGTGGCTACTGGATTGATACAGAAAGAAGAACTACTGTAAAGGGTCTTTATGCTGCCGGAGATGTAGCCGGTGGTGCACCTCAGAAGTATGTAACAGGTGCTTTAGCAGAGGGCGAAATCGCTGGTCTTACTGTACTTAAAGATATTAAAAACTTTAAGGCAGAAGAATTATCTGAAAATGATGTTGAAAATCATAAGAATGAAGTTTTAAAATTCTTAAATGGCGAAAACAGCAGATTTACAACAGAACAGATTGAAGAAGCTATGCAGACAGTTATGGACTCTTATGCAGGCGGTATTAAAACAAACTATCGTTTTAATGAAAAACAGCTTAAAATAGCTGATGAAAAAATTAAACAGCTTTATAGCTTGTCAGAAAATCTTGTAGCAAGTGATTTTCAGGAACTTATGTATATATATGAGTTAAGAGAACGACTTGTTGTTTGCCGAAGTGTAATTGCTCACTTAAAGGCAAGAAAAGAAACAAGATGGCATAGTTTTGCTGAAAACCTTGATTATCCAGAAAAGGATAATGAAAATTGGAATAAGTATGTTAATTCAAAACTTGAAAATGGCGAAATAAAAATCATTCTTAGAGATATTGTAGAAGGAGGTACGACTTATGAGCATAATAATTGATAAAAACAAATGTGTAGGCTGTAAGAAATGTAGTGTCGTATGTCCTGGTAGCCTTATTAAAACAGACGAAAATAATAAGGCATACATAAAATATCCAAAGGACTGCTGGGGTTGTACTTCTTGTATAAAAGAATGTAAGGCCCATGCAATAGGTTTTTATCTTGGAGCCGATATTGGAGGTATGGGCAGTCTTGTTCATACTGAAAAAAGTGGCGATATATTAAAGTGGGTTATTGAATCTCCAGACGGAAATGTCAGCGAGATAGATATAAATCAGAAAGAATCTAACAAATATTAAGAATTGGAGGTAGTAAAAAATGAGCGAATTATCACATCTTGATGAGCTTGAGGCAGAAGCCATATATATTATAAGAGAGGTTGCGGCGGAGTGCGAAAAACCAGTTATGCTTTATTCAATAGGTAAGGACAGTTCAGTTATGCTCCACCTTGCTATGAAAGCATTCTATCCTGAAAAGCCACCTTTCCCATTTATGCACATTGATACAACTTGGAAATTTAAGGATATGATTAAATTCAGAGATGACACAGCTAAAAAGCTTGGCATTGATATGATTGTATACACAAACGAAGACGGTGTAAAGCAAGGTATTAACCCATTTGACCATGGTTCAGCTTATACTGATATTATGAAGACACAGGCACTTAAACAGGCACTTAACAAGTATGGTTTTACAGCTGCCTTTGGTGGTGGTAGAAGAGATGAAGAAAAATCTCGTGCAAAGGAAAGAATTTTCTCTTTCAGAAATGAAAACCATGCTTGGGACCCTAAGAACCAGCGTCCAGAAATGTGGAAGTTATACAACACTAAAATTGAAAAGGGCGAAAGTATGAGAGTTTTCCCTATTTCTAACTGGACAGAAAAGGATATTTGGCAGTACATAAAGAGAGAAAATATTGACATTGTACCTCTTTATTTTGCAGCTGAAAGACCAGTTGTTGAAAGAGATGGTAACATCATTATGGTTGATGATGACAGATTCCGTCTTAAAGAAGGCGAAAAGCCAGTTTACAAGTCAGTAAGATTTAGAACACTTGGCTGTTATCCATTAACAGGTGGTGTTGAATCTACAGCGACAACATTAGATGAAATTATTGATGAAACATTAAGTGCAGTTTCTTCTGAAAGAACTTCAAGAGTAATAGATAACGAAGCTGCCGGTAGTATGGAACGCCGTAAGAGGGAGGGTTATTTCTAAAATGAAAGGATTACTTAAATTCATAACTTGTGGTAGTGTAGATGACGGAAAGTCAACACTTATCGGACATATTTTATACGACTCAAAGCTCCTTTATACAGACCAGGAAAAGGCCCTTGAGCTTGATAGTAAAGTAGGTAGCAGAGGTGGTAAGATTGACTACTCACTTCTTTTAGACGGTCTTATGGCTGAAAGAGAACAGGGTATTACAATTGATGTTGCTTACAGATATTTCACAACAGACAACAGAAGTTTTATTGTTGCTGATACACCAGGTCACGAAGAATATACAAGAAATATGGCGGTTGGTGCATCTTTTGCAGACCTTGCTGTAATTCTTATTGATGCTACACAGGGTGTTCTTGTTCAGACTAGACGCCATGCAAGAATTTGTAAGCTTATGGGTATCAGATACTTTGTTTTCGCTGTAAATAAAATGGACCTTGCAGGTTATGACGAAGAAGTATTTAACAAAATTACTGGTCAGATTGAAGAACTCAAGAAAGAACTTTCTCTTGAAAATGTTCAAGTAATTCCTCTTTCTGCTACAGAGGGCGATAATGTAACGGTTAAGTCTGAAAATATCCCTTGGTACAAAGGCGAGGCTCTTTTACCATATCTTGAAAATATTGATGTATCTGAAAAGAATGAAGAACAGGGTTTCTATATGCCAGTTCAGAGAGTTTGCCGTCCAAACCACAGCTTCAGAGGTTTCCAGGGTCAGATTGAATCAGGTAGCATTAATGTAGGCGATGAACTTATAACATTACCAAGTAATGAAAAGGCTCATGTAAAGGAAATCATTGTAGGTGACAAGTCTTCTGATACTGCTTTCAAGGGTCAGCCTGTTACAATTACACTTGATAAGGAAGTTGATGTTTCAAGAGGTTGCGTACTTGTAAAGGGTACTAATCTTGCACCTTATGGCAAGCTTGCTGTATCACTTTTATGGATGGACGATGAACCTTTATATCCTGGTAAGGACTATATTGTAAAGCTCGGTACAAAGTCTATTCCTGGTGTAGTTGAAAAGATTAACTATGCTGTTGATGTAAACACAGGGGAACATATTAAGGCTGAATCATTAACTAAGAATGGTATTGCACTTTGCGAAATTCAGCTTGCTGAACCTATTGTTGCAGACAAGTTTGAATACCATAAGACATTAGGCGAACTTATTCTTATTGATAGAGTTTCAAATATGACATCAGCTTGTGGTGTTGTTGAAGATTTAAGCGAAAAGGCTGGTTCTTTCTCTGATAGAGCATCATTTAAGAATGGTGATTTAGAGGCAAGAGGCGATATTTTTGAAGAATTCTATTATAGTGTAGAAAGTTTATCTGTATTAAAGTATCAGCCAGTTAAGAATACATACACTATTGGTGATGAAATTCCAACAGAGGGCGAAAGCTACAAGTATCCTGATACATTCGATATTATTGTACTTCGTGACGGCGTTGCTGTTAGTATAAGAGATAAGAAGATTAAGGATATTGTTGAAGTATCTCAGTATAAGTATGAAAACACTCCAGTTGTAAATGGTAGAGGTTTTGAAATAAAGGTTAATTCACAGGAAGATGTAGAAAACTTCCTTAAAGAATATAAGGACTCAGAGGGTTCTAGCCAGTTCTTTAGCAAGTGGATGAACTTTGATACTTACAGAAAGGTTGCTTTAAAGGCATCTAAATAATATTCTAAAGGAGAACATCTTTAAACAGGTGTTCTTTTTTTTGTGTAAAGTAAAATGCAGAAAAAAGGGCATATTAATAAAAATTGAAAAAATTTAGAATTTAGTTTTTGTATTACAATTATTACCAAAAATTGACACATTAGCTATATAATTTGCAGAAATTTAACAATTATGCTTGACCTGTGTCGAAAAAATCAATCTAATTGTTTAGTAAGTAAAATTTAATATTTTTAAGGGAGGAACGACCTATGTTTGAAAAGCTTTTTAAGCTTAAAGAACACAACACAGATGTTAAGACGGAAATTCTTGCAGGTATTACAGTCTTTATGACAATGGCTTATATACTTGCAGTAAACCCTAACATCTTATCAGCGACAGGTATGAATTCAAATGGTGTATTTATTGCTACAGCACTTTCAGCCTTTTTTGGTACATTACTTATGGCGTTATTTGCCAATTATCCATTTGCCTTAGCACCAGGTATGGGACTTAACGCATACTTTGCCTATACTGTAGTTCTTGGTATGGGTTACAGCTGGGAAATAGCTCTTTCAGCTGTATTTGTAGAAGGTGTTATCTTCATTTTATTATCTGTTACTAACATTAGAACTGCAATCTTCAATGCTATTCCTTTAACATTAAAGACAGCTGTTTCTGTTGGTATTGGTCTTTACATTGCAATTATTGGTTTAAAGAATGCCAATATTGTAACTAATGGATTATCACTTTTCTCTGTTGATGGCTATGTAGCAGCCAATAATCTTACAGCCGATAGTGTAGGTATGCACGATGTAGGTATTACGGTATTACTTGCGATTATCGGTACTCTTATTACAGGTATTTTAGTTGCTAAGAATGTAAAGGGTAATATCCTTTTAGGTATTCTTGCTACTTGGATTTTAGGTATTATTTGTCAGGTTGCTGGCTTATATATTCCTAATCCAGATGCTGGTTTCTATTCATTAATTCCTAGTGGCATCGTTAGCTTTGCTTTAGGCGATATTAAGGAAGTAGCATTTAAGATTAGATTTACTGATGTTATTTCAGGCAAAGACAACCTTGTAAACTTTATCGTAGTTGTATTTGCATTCTTATTTGTAGACTTATTTGATACAATCGGTACTCTTATTGGTGTATCTTCTAAGGCTGGTCTTTTAGATAAAGACGGTAAACTTCCAAAGATTAAGGGTGCATTACTTGCAGATGCTATTGCTACTACTTTTGGTGCTGTTTTAGGTACATCAACAACTACTACTTATATCGAAAGTGCATCAGGGGTAACAGAAGGTGGTAGAACTGGTTTAACAGCTTTAACTACTGCAATCTTATTTGGTTTAGCATTATTCTTCTCACCAATTTTCCTTGCTATTCCTTCATTTGCAACTGCTCCAGCACTTATCGTTGTTGGTTTCTATATGGTAACTAACATTGTTAATATTGATTTTGCTGATGCTTTTGAGGCTATTCCTGCTTACATTTGTATGATTGCTATGCCTTTCTTCTCTAGTATTTCAGAAGGTATTTCAATGGGTGTAATTTCTTACACAGTTTTACATCTTGTAAACAGAAAAGAAAATAAGAAAATTAGTATCTTAATGTATATTTTAAGTGTATTATTTATTCTTAAATACTTCTTACTTTAATTTTCGTAAAAAATCCCACTTTTCTTTAATTAGGAAAGAGGGATTTTAGTATAAGCATATATAAAAAAAGGCTCACTCCCTGTTTTGGTTGGAAGTGGGCCTTTTTAAGTCATCGGATTTATTTATTTTCTGTGTCGACAGTTTCTTTAATTACTTTTGCTTCCATATTTTTAGGTAAAATAAGGTTTAATACAATAGCTACAATGAAAACAACAGCAACACAGTTTTCAGAAAATACATTTTCAATTATCTGTGGGAATATGCTGAAGATTTCTGGTACTTGAGTAAAGCCAATACCAATACTTAATGAAAGAGCTGCAATTGTAATATTTCTTTGAGAATAACCACAACCACTAATCATCTGTAAACCACTAATAACTATATTACCAAACATCATAAGAGTACAACCACCTAATACAGCATCAGGTAAAGTTGCAAGTAAAGAACCGAAAATAGGGCAGAACCCAGCAAGAATCATAATTATAGCACCGACAGCAATAGCATATCTATTGACAACCTTAGTCATTGCTATAAGACCTACATTCTGACTAAATGATGTAATAGGAAGACAGCCAAAAACTGATGAAAGGGCACTAATGAAACCATCACAGGCAATAGAGCCGGAAGTTTCTTTTACTGTAGCATTACGATTAAGACCAGTTGCAACAAGGGCTGATGTATCGCCAATAGTTTCAGTAGCAGATACAAGGAATATTAATGTTACTGAAATAATGGCATTAATATTAAATTCTGGCTTAAATGGCATAATAGATGGCAATGTAACTATTGATGTGCTATTTAAAGCAGAAAAATCAACTACACCCATAAATATAGCAACAATATAGCCTACAATAAGACCAAACAAAACAGAAAGCTGTTTCCAATATGATTTAGCGAAAATATTAAAGTAACAGAACCTAAAATCCAGTTAGTAACAGAACCAAAATTTTCGCTACCACTACCACCACCAAAAGATGCTGCACCTACAGATAACAATGAAAAACCAATAGCTGTTACAACACTGGCAGAAACAATAGGAGTAATAAGTTTAAGCCAGTATTTAGCCAAAAGACCTAAAACACCCTCTATTAAACCGCCAACTAATACCGCACCTACAATGGCATTGTAACCGTAAGTCGGACCTACAAAACACATAATAGAAACAAAAGTGAAACTGATACCCATTACAATAGGAAGACCAGAACCGATTTTCCAAAGAGGAAAACGGAGTATTCCGGGTGCCGTGCCTGCAATAAGCATAGCACTTTGAATAAGCATAGCACTTTGTTCACTAGATAAACCACAAGCTCCAGCAACAATAAATATAGGGGCAATATTTGCAACAAACATTGCTAAAATGTGCTGTAAACCAAATGGAATAGCCTGTTTAACAGGGATTTTACCGTCAAGACAATAAATATTATCTGTTGAAGAATTATTCATTTTTAAATTTCCTTTATGTTATTTAATTTTTATTGTTCGTGGAATACAACAGTACCACTAGATGCGTCCATACTATCTACAATAGCAAGTGATTCTAAGTGGTAACCAAGGTTTCTGATAATTCTACCACCAGACTGAAATCCCTTTTCAATAGCAATACCAATACCTTCAACTGATGCACCAGCCTCTAATACAATAGAAATTAAGCCCTGTAATGCACAGCCGTTTGCAAGGAAGTCATCAATAATTAAAACATGGTCATCAGGTGAAAGGAATTTTTTAGATACAATAACCTGATTTTTACACTTGTGAGTAAATGATTCAACTTCAGCAATATACATTTCGCCCTCAATATTAATACTCTTAGTCTTTTTAGCAAATACAACAGGGGCATTAAAATATTTTGCAACAATACAGGCAATACCAATACCTGATGCTTCAATAGTCAAAATTTTGTTAATAGGCTTATCTTTGAAACGACGCTTAAATTCTTCGCCCATTTGTTCAAAAAGATGAATATCCATCTGATGATTAAGGAAACTGTCTACCTTTAAAACATTTCCCTCTTTCACAATACCGTCTTTAACGATACGCTCTTCTAAAAAATTCATTTTTGCTTTCCTCCGTTTGTTGTTTACAGTTTAGGATTTTTGATGTAAATAATATTATAAAGAATATGGTAACAAATTTTTGTGTTTTTGGCAATATAAAAATGAAGAAAAAACGAATATTTTGTCAAAAAAATAAGAACTCGTATAAATTTTTAAATAATTTGGATAAAATTTCTTAATTTAATAAATTTTTTTGACTATATACACATAAAAATTAAAAATAAATCTTTAAAATATAATATTTTTTTTAGAATAGATTTTTGAAAAGTGGCTTTAATAGTGGGTTTTAAATAAAAAACGGAAAATGATTAATATATATTTGTATAAAATTGACAAAAAATGAAAATGGTTATATAATGTAGGCAAATGAAATAGGGATGAGGGAACTAAAGAGTTAAAGTTTCTAGTACGGGAAAAGAGGGAACGCTTATGATTAGTTTTTTTAGTTGTCTTATTATTTTAATTGGTGGATATTTTGTCTACGGTAAAGTTGTAGAAAAGGTTTATGGACCTGATGACAGAGAAACACCTGCTGTTCGTTTAAGTGATGGTGTTGACTATGTTACAATGCCTACATGGAAATTATTTACCATACAGCTTTTAAACATAGCTGGTCTTGGACCTATCTACGGTGCTTTGTCAGGAGCACAATGGGGACCATCCGTATTCCTATGGATTACATTGGGAACTATTTTAGGTGGTGGCGTACATGATTTTTCAGTTGGCTTTTTAAGTATGCGACATGATGGTGCGTCAGTTTCTGAATTAACAGGAATGTACTTAGGTAGTTTGGTTAAACAGATTATGCGTGTGTTTAGTGTAGTTCTTCTTGTTATGGTTGGTGCTGTTTTCGCAGTCGGTCCAGCAAGTTTGATTGCGATGTTAATTGGTAAACAGGGAGTTGCTTCAGGACTTCTTGTAAACACAAACTTTTGGTTAATTATAATTTTAGTTTATTACTTTATTGCAACTTTCATCCCTATTGATAAGATTATCGGTAAAATATATCCATTGTTTGGTATATGTTTAATTGTTATGGCAATTGGTGTTGGTGTAGGTATATTTACTCATGGATATACAATTCCTGAAATTACATTAACTAACTTACACCCAGCTGGTACACCTGTTTGGCCGGTTATGTTTATTACAGTTGCCTGCGGTGCTATTTCTGGTTTCCACGCTACACAGTCTCCATTGGTTGCTAGATGCTGTAAGTCTGAAAAGCAGTCACATTTAGTATTCTATGGTGCTATGGTTAGTGAAGGTATTATAGCTTTAGTTTGGGCTGCTGCTGGTTGTGCAGTTTATGAAAAAACTGGTGGTTTAATGACAGGTTTAACACAGTTGTTAACTGACTCTGGTCAGGCTGCTACAGTTTATGATGTATGTTTAAAGACAATGGGTGGCGTTGGTATCATATTAGCTATGATTGGTGTTATTGCTTGTCCAATTACATCTGGCGATACCGCTTTCCGTTCAGCAAGATTAGTTATTGCAGACTGGTTCAAGATTAATCAGAAATCTTACAAGAAGCGTTTGGTTATTTGTGTGCCGTTATTACTTGTTGGTGCTATAATTTGTCAGCTTAACTACAATATTGTTTGGAGATATTTCAGCTGGTCAAATCAGACTTTGGCAATGATTGCGTTATGGGCAGCGTCAATGTACTTGTATAAGAATAAAAAGTTCTACTGGATTACAGTATTCCCAGCAACATTTATGTCAGCTGTATCAGCAACATATTTTGTTTATGCTCCAGAATGCTTAAATCTTGGTACAGCAATAGCTTATCCTATTGGTATAATAGTAGCATTAGTATTCTTAGGAATTTTCCTTTATACAGCTATTATTAAAAAAGGTAATGTTAAAGTAAAGGAAGAATAAACGGAAAAAAGATTGAGTCCTCTTAGTGGGGATTCAATCTTTTTTTGTCTATAAATTTTTGTGGTATTCTGTTATAAGTTTGTTTGCAATATTTCTTGAATTGAAAGTATGTTCTCCCAATCTTTTTACAGGCATAATACCTAAAAGTGAGTTGGTAAGGAATATTTCTGTAAATTCGCTAATATTTTCAGGTCTAATAATGCGTTCTTCTACATTTGCTATTTTCATTATGTATTGTCGCATTATTCCGTTTAAAAGTCCACTAGATACAGGAGGGGTTAAAATTTTGTCCTTTGAAACGAAAAATATATTAGTTGTTGCTCCCTCGCAAATTTCTCCTTTTGTATTTAAAAATATAGGCTCGTCAAAACCATTTTCTTTTGCTTTTCGTTTTTCC
>OGMK01000222.1_pt1 | contig 47888 bp, 39 predicted proteins | sample 1573151 | NCBI WGS metagenome assembly OGMK01 (sample SAMEA2581887, study PRJEB24529) | metagenome | biome: Human gut stool | place: China | collected 2011
AACAAGCCATCGGATTTATCTTTCCGATTCACTATTTAAAACCTCCTTTCAAAAGCAAAGGAGGTTTTCTCTGTTTAGATAACTCTAAATTCTTTCCACTTGTTTCCATTAAATTTAATCCAAAAAATTATACCTCAATAAAAAACATTTATACTGTTACATTTTAAATTCTAAACCTACTTTTCAACATCATTATACTTCTTGAACCTAACTCCAAGTCAATATGTTTTAAAAAGTTTTCTTTGTTTACACGCCATCGAATTTATCTTTTATTCATACTAAAATAGACTTAGGCAAAAACCTAAGTCTATAAAAACAATTTAGTTATTTAAAATCTGTCGTCCCTCAACGTCCATATAATAATTATCCTTATGTATTAACTGGCTTATAGGCACTATCTCAAAGCCTTTTTCTTTAAGCCCCTTAATAATAGTGTCTAAACACTCCGGCGTGTACTTTGCATCATTATGGAAAAGAATTATTGAACCATTTCCCAAATGCTTGTGATTTAGTACTTTGTCAATTTCAGCCTGAACACCTAACTCCTTCCAGTCAATACTGTCCACATCCCACTGTATAGCATAGTATCCACATGCCTTTGCTGCATCTAGTACAGTATCATTATACTCCCCAAAAGGTGGTCTGTACAGGTTGGCATCTATACCTAACAAGTTTTTAATTTTCTCGTGACACCCCTGTATATTCTCCTTATTCTCCTCCAGTGATAATTTTGAGCCATGAGGATGTGTGTTACTGTGGTTTCCAATGTCGTGACCGTCATTGTATATTTTCTTTACTTCCTCCGGATATTTGTCTACCCAGTACCCACATAAAAAGAAAGTGGCTTTGACATCATTTTTCTTCAATATATCCAGCAAAGTATCTGTGTCTTCTGCTCCCCAAGGAGCAGGTAGATGGAGAAAGAGGGTTAATGTGCCAATAGAACTCCCTAGTATTAGGTAATTTTTAATATTCTATTTATACATTTTAATAATTTTTCCGTCCTTATTTTTATAAACCACTCCTCTACTACTCATCACCGGCATCATATCATTACACGCTCTAATATTTCTCTTATAATATGCATAGTCAAAAATTGATTTTAAATTTTCATTGCTCATATATTCACATCTTTTTCTAAGCACCTGTGAATATCCTACCATTTTAGATATAGATGCACTTGATAAATTGTATAAAGCGTTGCAAATTCTTTCTTCATTATATTATTTTACTTCCATTTGTACATCTTCAACATTATCTTGAAAATTTTTAAATTGTTTTTCAAGATAATCAAATAAACCCATTTTATTTTTTCCTCCATTTTCAAATCCATGTAATAAATAAAAAGCTCATAAAATGATTTATGATAAAAAAAGCAATTTAAAATTTACACATTTTATCTGTATAAACTAAACAGTATACAAAATCTTTCAAAGTTTATATGTACTTATCACCATTTTTATTTAATTCATTAACTTTAGCATTTCCCTTTTCATCTACATTTACCAGCACTTTTCTTACACTTGATTCATCTAATATTTTAGACACACGAATATCCGTAGCTTTTTTATCTCCAACATCCATATTTAATCTGTTATCTGTATTCCAGTACTCATTTTGTCCAGTCCATTTATCGCTCATTTGCTTTCCGTCTAATGTATTTTCATTTAATTTAGATGTACCATATTTTGATTCAGCTATTATGTATTTATTTTCTTTTTTATTATAATAAACCCCATCAATTCCATGATGCCCTTTATCATTTAAATCCGTCACTCTTTCTTTTGATATTCTTTTATATCCATTATCCCTCATGGTTTTGTCTGTAACCATTTCTCCAAAATTGCCCTTTTGGTTGTCATTTTCCAGTTTAATTTTTCCATTTTTAACATCTTTAATAAATTTTTCTTGTTTATTTATTTCTATTTTTCTTGATGAAGATTTAACTTTTATTTCGTTAGTTTTTTCTGGTAATTTCGAAACATCGCTTTTTAACTTTTCTATATTTTTTCTTGATGGAGATTTAGCTTTTATTTCATTAGTTTTTTCCGGTAATTTCGAAATATTACTTTTTAACTTTTCTATATCGTAATTACCTACTTTATTAAGTTGTTCTACCTTTCCAATACTTTTTTCAATCATCTTATCTGCTCACTTTCCATAAATTTATATCTGTCTATATCATTCTTTATGTCCTCTGAATCAGAATAGTATTTTATAGACTCTAAAATAAGTTGCAAAATTTTTTCAAGCAATACTGGTTCTGTAAGAAAATACTTTTTAGATATGTATTCACAAGCATTTCTTTTAGCATCTTCATCATCTTCACATTCTACCATCTTTGTATATACTTTTTTTCCATTAAACAAATTATAAGCTAAATTTCTTCTTGTTTCATCTGTTATATCTTCGCCATTATATACATGTTGCAAAGCAGATTTAATACTTTCATAGCCTATATTATCTATCCATTTTTTTATGTTATCTGGTTCTTCTTTTTCTAATTCATATAACTCTTTTATTCCAAATACCTTATCAAAAAATTCGTTATACATCTTAGAAGTTTTATCTCCATTGCACTCAAATTTAGCTTCATTTTCGAAAGCCTTTCCCTTGCAAAGTACAGCCTCAAGCCAATTATTTTGATATACAACAGCTACACCTAAAGGAAGTTTAGCAATTTCTAATATCTGGTCATCATTTAAAGCTGCAGCCTTACCTACCAAAATTCTGTCAGCTTCGTCTGGCAATCTTAAAATAATCTTTGTATTTGTATTTCTTATTACAGCTTCGTCCAATAATGATGGAGATTGGTCTGCAATTATAAATCCTTCACCATATGTACGCATTTCTGCAATAGCATTTGTAATCATTTCCACAGATTTTCCCTGAAGGTTTGAGCTTTCCTGTGACTGAACATTTGAAGTCTTTCTTAAAAGGTTATGAGCTTCTTCCAAAACTGTAATGTGTCTTAATGCCTGATTACTTCCAAAGTCTTGAGACATTCTATATTCTTGAAGTTTCATCACAAGAATACCCATTATAAGTGATTTTGTTTCCTGTGAGCCAATACGACTAATATCAACTATTACATTTTCATCAAAAAGCTGTTCATTTGTCAACTCAAGGTTAGAGCAGAAAATTTGACCATTAATACCGTTAGTAAGTGAATTAATACGAGTAACTAAAGAGCCTGTATAGTCACTTCTTGTGTCATTTGAGTAAGCAGATTTTTCCATAATTTCTGGGAAAATCTCTAATAAATCATCAAATGTAGGATATTCCTTAGTTACACTCTCAGATGTTGATAAGTTCCAGCCTTTTTTCTTATAAGCCTGTTCTATTGCATCTTTAAGTACAGCAGGCATAGCGGCATACATTGGCCAACAAGCATTAAAAATTTCAACTAATCTATCTATATGTTCTAAGACATGAACATCATCTGGGAAAGAAAATGGATTCATTCTTAAAATAGGAGTTTTCTTTGGATTAGTTCCAAAAACAGAAACTCCATCTTTTCCTCCAAAAACATTTTTATACTCTCCCTTTGAAGGCTCAACAACTAAAAATTTAATATTAGAATTTTCTTTTTCTGTCAATGAATCAAGAATACTGTAAACATAATTTGACTTACCAGTACCTGTAGACCCTGTAATAAAAGTATGAGAAGCAAGACTATTTTTCGAAATATTAATTACCTGTGAATCTATTTTCTCATACATATGATAAGCACATCCTAAAGGCAAATCCCCTGTTAATCCAGTAAATGATTGAGGTTCCCTACCAAATCTAATACCTTCTATAATAGGCAAATTAGGTACTGACTTATTAGGAAAAGCTATTACTTCAGAAAGCTCATTAGTAGATACATATGATGTTGGTGTAACCATCATCATATTTTCTCCCATTTCTCCCATAGTATAAAAAATAGGATGTGTAAAATGTTTAATATACTTTTCAATTTCTAAAAAAGATGAATCTTTACCATCTGTTACACTTTCTTTAACCCATTCCTGAACACTACTTGGTTCTATAAAAGATTCTTTTCCTTGTGTTATTGCGCATAAATAATTTGCAATTTTTTTACTTGCTTTCGAATTATTTGCTATGACATATGTTGCATACTTCCATAATCCAGTACTGTTACTCTTATTAATTCTCTCTATAGTGTTTTCAAGCTTATCCAACATACCTTTTATCATATATGATTTATAATTATGTATAGTGCTTTCATTTTTTGTATTTGTAGTACTGCTACTTTCGCCATTACTTTTTATAGTTCCTGTCGTAATAGTTTTAGATTTTCCTTTGCTGTATCCATACCCTATATTAGCACCAATACTTAATCCTCTATCTTTTGTATCTGTTTTAGTTGGAAAAAGTGTCCCAATTGCACTTCCTATTTGTGCTCCTGCTACTGTACCTGCTCCTGGTGCTACTATTGTCCCTATAATCATACCTGCAGCAGTCGCAACCTTCCCCCAATTACTTAAATTACTTTTTGAATTACTTCTACTATTACTTACCCCTCCATTTAAACCTATATTAATGGAATGTGTACTGAATACTGCATTGCTTATGCTATTACTATTAGCAAGCGAAAAACTTTCCGTCTCTGTAATTCCATTACTTATTCCATCTTGAAACTGTTGATTAGAAAAAGGGTATATTGCTGTTGCAATATCTTCATATCCAGAAATTATATCTCTAATATTTTCCTGTGTAAGTGATTCTGCTAAAAAAATAACAGAATAATTTTCCTTATCATTTTTTGGTATAACGCCATTTAAAAGTTTATCTAATCCTTGAGTAACGTAATCTTCTGAATACCTTGAAGGTGTGTTAGTCATTATAGAAATTGAACCAATATCAATATCTGAGAATATATTTTTAATACAATCAATATTATTTTTTCCTTCAGGTCTTTCTATAGCAGTACCTGGGAAATTACCCTTTAAGGAACTTTCTAACATTTCTATATTACTTATACTATCTTCATTTCTTCCTTTGCCCTCATTTTTGATGACAAAATACGTATCCACTTTATTAACAGTTCTATTTATAACTAAAGCAACTGTGTGATCCCCATCTGCAAAAAGACTCAACACATTTTTAAAACATTCGCCAATTTTTTCTTTTCTATTAAATACCCAACGATTAATTTTTAATATTCTAATATTATCTTCGTACGAAATATTCTCCTCTTTATTATATTTCTCATCAAAAAAATATACCCCATATTCTGATTTCAATCTGGACATATAAGCTTTATCTAGTGTATATGATATTTTATCTAAATTTTCTAACAACATCCCATTATCTAACATTATAATCCCCCATATTTACTTACCAGTAAAAAATCTAAAAATAAAACCTAATATAATAGATATTATACAAAACAAACCAATTGCTATTTTAATTTTGCTATTTTTTTTGTTTTTTTCATTAAAAATATATTCTGCTACTTCATTAAGATACAATAAGTAATCTTCATTAAAACTTTCTGCAACTACTGCATAAGATAGTTTGTCCAAATAACTTTCATCCCAAGTTTCTTTTGAGGTTTTTTCCCTGTAACAATTGTCTATAAAATCTGCTCTTACTTTTGGTTCTTTTACCAACTCAAATATATCAGATTTATTTAATATTAACCTTTTTACATCAAGTGCTATTTTAACCCTATCAACAACACCATTTTTTATATATTTTTTTAAATCTAACATTATTTTCTTACCTCCCAAATTACATTATTTAATTCATTTTTGTTATTATCTAACGCATCCGCCATATCATTTAATTTTTCTTCTAATTTTAGCATAGCATCTCTATCAGAATTTAAAGCTTTTAATAAAACTGAATATTCCTCTAAATTTAATATATAATTTTCCTTAATCTGCGTTAATAAAGTATCAAGTGAATTTATATAATCTTTCTTATAGTCATCAGCTAATTCTTTAGTAAGATTTAATATTTCTTCTTCTATAGTCTGAATAAATTGTTCTTTTTTTATAAATTTATTTTTTATAAATAAGAATTTTTTTGTATATGTATTAGCATCATAAATTAAATTAATATTATCTTTTTCATTTATTATTCTTACATTTGGTTTTGGGATATTTAAAAAATATTTTTTAGCAGAATCACATATATTACCATTATTAACAATAACATTTTTTACTGCTAGCATAAAACCATCTCTCTGATTTTCTAATATTTCTTTACGCTTGTTAATAAAATCCTTTGTATAATTATCGATTACCTCTGATACTACATTATTAATTTTTTCTTTATTTTTATTATTTACTTTTGTTTGATTGAATATATTAGTTTTAAGAATTTTTCCAATGCGACTTTTAATATTTCCAACTATACAATCCTTTAAAGTATCACTATCTAATTTTAATCCTCTTAATATATCTGTTGGAATTTTATCTTCATTTAAAATTTTTCTTTTATTATATTCATCATTCAGACAATTGTTTATGCAATTTTTTAATTCTTCCATAGACTTTTTATTTTCATTTATATTTTCCAAATTTAAATTCTTGAGAGAATTCGCCTTATTAGTAATTTTATTAATAGCATTTTCTACACTATTAATGATAGCAAAAGTTTTCACAGAAACCGCAAATTTTTCGCCATACTTTAATATTTCTCTTTCCAAAGCATATAAACCTGAAGATATTAATAATAATTTAGCTTTATCTTCACTATCTTTTGCATTCTTTAATTCTTTTTCACTTTCTTCAATCATATTTTTTGTTCCACTCTCAGATGTGGCACAGCGATTTTCTTTAAAAAGCATTCCACAAGGATTGCTTTCATCATCAAGATTATTATGCTCAAAAATATATTCATCCGTTTTATTATAAACACCATTTGTGATTGCCTTTGATGCATATCCATATAAAGCAGATGTAAAAAATAACTTTTTATCTGAAAGTCTAATGCTAAAGTTTTTATCCTCTTTGTTTTTTATTTCTTTTTTATGCAAATCATTCCTTGCTTCATGATCAATAGTTTCACCTTTATTTATTACAAATAAAGATCTATCTATATCTATAGTAGTTTTAGTAGAAGTTTCTACAGCATCCTTTATATAATTTAGTAAAGTATTGTTACCAGTTCCTTCAAGTCCATCTGGCTTAACAACAAAAATTAATATAGATTGTGTTTGGTTAGACAAAGCCTCTTTCAATATTTCTTGATGTACCTCTACATTGCTATCACTACCAGGCGTATCATATATTTTAAACTGAATTTTTTCATTATCCAATGGTATAGGGAAATATACCTCAATTTTATTTGATATTGCTTCTTTTTGATTTAAAAAATATAATATAGAATATATCTGCTCATATTTATTCTTTTTTTCTAATTCATTAATTTCTTTCTGTAGTTCTTCATTTATATCATTTTTATCACCTCCTTTTGTATATTCAAACTTATTAGAAGCCTCATTCCACGCAAGCTCTGTTAAAAAACCATATAATCTAAAAATTATTTTAATTTTTTCATCTTTTTTAGGACTTGAAATCTGAACTATCTTTGAGGTTTCTGAACTAATATTTTCCGGTAATATTTTGTAACCCAATATCGCATTTATTAAAGCTGACTTACCAGAGCTATATACTCCTACAAAACATAAACTTATGCAATTGTCATTAAGATTTTCTATTTTTTCATTGATATTTTTTATTTCATCGTTTATATGTCTTGAAAATGCGTCTATACTACTAAGAACATTATTACTATTAGATTTAATTTCATATAATTTATTCTTATGTATTTCTAAAATATTTTTAGCTTTTTCTCCAAAAACTTTTACCTTTTTAAAAGTTTCATCCATATCCGGAAGTTTATCAATAAGTTTTGCATTAATCTTACATTTATGTAATCCACCATTATTATATTCTTCTACCATTTTTTCAAAATCCTTGTAGTCCTCTTCTGTAGTAACAACATCAATATTTACTTCGTCTAATCCATCAAAAACATAAGCAATATCGTCAAAAAATTCATTTCCATAATGTTGTAAAACGAATTCACCTTTCTTTTTAACATATTTTTTTAATTTACTATCATCACGAATCTGAATTTCCTTTTCATCCTTAAACCTGCGAAATTCTACCTCTTTTTTAGCTGGATGATATTTCATCTGTAATATTTGTTTACTACTCATAACTTTTCCTCCTTAAATTTTTTCAAAATCTTTACCCTATCTCCTTGACTTCTCAGCCACATATCAACGCCTTTTCCAAAGACCTCAGCTCTTATTGTAAACACTCCATTTTCTTCTTTTTCTACTATTGCTGTAGGAAGTCTATCCAAAACAGCCTCAACAGATGCTCCTATATATTGAAATCTTACTGTTTGTAATTTACCACCGTACATAAACTGAACACGCTTTCTAAATTCCCCCTCTTGAAACCTTTTTGCATAAGGAACTTTAAAATGCTTATTAGTTACTTCATAATTAATTATTCTATCAATGCGATATATTGTTGGATATGGGTCATCAGAATTTTCAAATTCCATTTCCTTATCAATATCCTCAATATAAGCAGGCATATAAAAGTAAAATTCGGAAAACATAATTCCTACAGGCTTTACAAGTCTTTTTGTAATTTTTCCATCAAGACGCCTATATTCAATATTAAGCATAATATTTGCTCTAATACTTTCTGCAATAGACCAAACTTTATCAATTAAATTCTGTTTATGCTTAGGCTCTATGTAGTAGAATTTTTCATTAGATATAAGATTTTCAATAGTTTTTACATCACTAGGAGGAACGCAATTACTTATAACTTTATCCAAAAGTTTTGAGATTTCATTTTTTGTAAAGGCTCTACTTTCAAGAAGTATTTTACTTATAGCGAACACTTCTCCGTTTGTCATTTGTTTGCTATTTTCACAATAGAAATAATATCCCTTGGCTTTTCTGTCATATATTATTTCCTGTCTATTTCCATTCTCAATACCTCTATTTAAGAAAAATACTCTTAAATCGTCAATATCTCTCTGTATTGACCTTTCATTTACATTGTATCTTTCAGATTCAGCCTTTTTGTTTATAACTTCACCTTCAGTAAATCTCATACATAAATCAAGTATTCTACTGTATTTGGAATAGTTCATAATTTTACCCCTCCTAATGTATAAATACATTATAACAAAATATATATCAATAGTCGACAAAAAATATTATTTTTTACTATGTTTATTATACTATATTTACATAGACATATTGTGTCATTGTAACATAAGAGTACATTTTTTTGTAAACGAATTATTGGACTATTTTTAGTCCCATTATATCATAGCAATTTTTTATAATCAACAAAGAGGACTAATTTCAGTCCTAATATGACAGGAGGGTGTTTTTATGGAAAATCAGAAAATTAAGCAAGATAACTCTGGAAATATTGGCAAAAATATACGAGAGATTCGTATTGCCAATGGTATAGGTCAAACTGAACTTGTTAGAATGGTTCAGCTTTTAGGTGTCCCTATGACAAGAGAATCTCTCGTTAAAATAGAAAGAGGTATACAGCACATTCAAGTTGCTCAATTAAAAGCTATTAAAGATATTTTAGATACGACATATGATGAACTTTTAAAATAGTTTTTTAAAAGAGCTTATTATAATTTTCCCCCATAAATATGCTTTCGTCTTTTAAAACCTCATATAAATTTTTCTTAAACTGTCTAAAATTCTTATTGCTAAATTTACTATGTTCCCCGCCTTTTGTAATAATTTCATATTTATTATAAGCCTCTATAAATGTAAGTGGATAATATCTATTTTTTCCAGTTTCTATAAACCTGTAGTCTTGTTGAGATAAATTTTCAAAACTTTTATCACTCTTTATAATATCATTTTTTGTAACCACATAAGTAAAACCAAAACTTTCAAAAACATACTGAATATCAACTATTGGTAAATTCACTTTATTATTATCTACATCTATGAATGAAAACTCTTTTTGTGATATGTATTCAACAACATTTTCTGTAATTTTTCTAAATTTTGTATTATCTATATCTATTATGTTTTCTCTACTAAAATAATCAACTGGCACAGGAATATCAGCTAATATAAGCCCATTGTTATAATCCCATTCCAAATGACAGATTTGGTATTGTTTTAAAGGATTTTTATTTTTAATAGGTATAATTAAATCATAGGTACAAAGCAATTTGCAACTATCTTCATCAACTTCACACTCAAAATAGTAGTTTATTGTTTCATAAGAACCTCTTTTATCACTCTTTTTTAAAAGACATTCTAAAAGTTCTTTTTTCTTTGTATATTCATCAATGTGAATATTAAAAAAGTCAATATCATTTTTACAAAAATGATTTATTATTTCAATACTTTTATCAATAGTATACTGTGCATATTTTTTAGACTTTTCCTCATATTCTTTTTCCCTTAAATTACTATTGTTTACTTCCGGTATATTAAAATATGTACTATTTCTATTGTATTTTCTCTTAATAGTAATTTTATTACCATTGTACTCATACTTTATATTTTTAGATTGTAATTTATCTAATAATTCATAATCAACAAACATTTTTAGCACTCCTTTTTATTTTTATATTTTTATAATATTTTCTACTCATCGGCAAATATGTATTTGAAATAGTAATTATACCTCTATTACAAAAATTTGTTATGCAATTTTTATGAACAAAGTAATTACGATGTACCTGCACAAAATCACCTTTGTCATATCTTAGAAATTCCAAAAATGATGGATACAACAATCTGTCTTTTTCTTTATAATTTTTTATTAAGACCCTGTCAAAAAAATTTTCTACATACTCTACATTATCTTCTCTTGAATTATTTACAATTTTACAAAAACTATAATCAGATATATTATCAAAAATTGTTACACTAAAGGATAGTATTTTATTTTTATACCAAAGGAATACGCATTGCTGTGGCTGTATAATATTTCCCTTTTCATTTTCTCCAATACTTACATAAAAGCTACCATTAATCATATACATTTTGTCATATGTATTATCCGATTGCATTGGATACTCCTTAACAAAAAATTGTGGATTTATAGTTTCTTTGCTATATTTTTTTAACAATAATAATTCCCTATAAACCTCATCTTTATTTCTTATTATTTTTCCATTGAAAGGATTTTTCCATTCTACACTATTTGAAAGATTTTTATAAAACATCTTAATATCATTCTGTAAATATAGCTCCAAACAATTTTCAGTTTTTTCAACAAAATACTTTTTATCATATGTAAAGTCAGCCATTATGCTACAACTCCTTGTTTTTAAGTTATTTATAGCTTATTCTATATATTAACTCTATCACAAGAAGTTAGACATATTCTGTCAATAACAATAAATATTGTCTTTTTATAAAAATTTATAAATAGTTAAAAATAAATTTTCACACTAAAAAAAGTCTTTAAATTGGTATCTATAATTACCAATTTAAAGACTTTTTTTCATTCATTACACTTCTTCTTATAAGCTATATGAGCCATAAATTCTGTCATTAAATTTGCAGCAGCAAAAGCTGTTACATTTCCACTATCATACTGTGGTGCTACTTCTACAACATCATAACCTACAATATCCAAATCTTTAAGTCCTCTAACCAGCTCAAGAGCTTGAGCTGTTGTAAAGCCTCCTACTTCCGGAGTACCTGTACCTGGAGCGTAGGCTGGGTCAAGGAAATCAATATCGAAAGTCAAGAACACTTTCATATTCCCTACTCTTTCCTTAATTTGTTCAACTATTTTTTCCATAGTCATTTTATGGCACTCATTAGCTGTAATTACTTTAAAACCCAACTTTTCACTCATTTTAGTATCAGCATTAGTGTACAGACCACCTCTCATACCAACCTGAATTGACTTTGATGTATCAATAAGTCCTTCATCAGCTGCATGTTTAAAAGGTGTTCCATGATTATATGCCTTACCGAAATATTCTGACCATGTATCATAATGGGAATCAAAGTGAATAAGGGCAACTTTGCCATAAGCCTTATAACAAGCTCTTAGTTCAGGCAATGTAACTGAGTGGTCACCACCCATAGCAATAGGTATAACCCCTTTTTGGAATAATGGTGCAAAACCTTTTTCTATTTCTTCATAGGAATCCTCAGTATATCCCGGAATTGTCTTAACATCACCATAATCTACACCAGAACAATAGTCAAATATATTTACATCTAATACTGGATTATAAGGCTTAGTAAGAGAAGATATATCCCTGATTGCACTTGGACCAAATCTAGTACCTGAGCGATATGTAGTACACCAATCAAGAGGTATACCAACAACAGCAAAGTCAATATCTTCTGTCGTCTTTTTATATTCCATTCTCATAAAAGTCTTAATACCTGAAAATCTTGGTGACTCCTGTGAGTCTGCCGGCTTATACTTAACCATAACCATTACTTCCTTTCAACTACTTCCCATAACCACTAATATATTTCTGAAGTCTTCTAACAGCAGAAGCCTGACTTATTCCCAAAGCCTTTGCAACTGCAACCGTTGTTTTATACTTATCATAGGCATGTATAATCAATTCCTTTTCAAAAGATTCCATCGCCTCTTTTAATGAAAATCTATCATTAAAATTTTCCTTTGAAAAAGATGTTATTTCCTTAGGCAAATCGTACACATTTACTTTTTCATTATCCGCCATTAAAACTATTCTTTCCATTATAGCTTTAACTTGGCTTATATTGTCCGACCACTTATAGCTTAATAAAGCACTATATGCCTTTGGCATCAATGTAATATTCCTATTATATTTTTTATTGAATTCGTCTAAATACATAAGTATATACTTTTTTAAATCATCTATTCTTTCATTAATAGGTGGAATTTCTATTTTTATAACAGACAATGTATAATACAGGTCTAAAATAATGCTATTTTCCTTGTACAGCTGTTCTAATGAATACTTAGACGTGATTACAAATCTGGTATCTTTTTCTTTCATAGTATTTCTCAGCTTTAACTGTATGTAGCCAGACATATTTTCAATATTTTCTACAATAATAGTTCCTTTACCAACAATATCGATTAATCCCATCTGTTGGTCATTGCCAAATAATGTAGTATCTATAATTTCATCTGAAAACAAACTACAATTTATTACTTCCATTGGCTCGTTATTACACTTACTTATTTTATGAAGTTCCTTAGCTATAGACCTTTTTCCACAGCCCTCTGGACCCCATATATATACAGGTGTTTTTGTATCGGCAATTTTAGTAATAAGTTTAACATTGTCCTGCATTATTTTACTTTCGGCAATAATATCATAATTAATTTGATTAGTTTTTCTTAAATCTTCAAGTTCTTTAGATAATCTGTTGTTAACTTCTTTTAATTCTTCATATCTTTCCCTTAAATCATCAGGTGTAAACAAATCCCATGCAGAAAAACAGGCAATATATTTCAACTTTCCTTCATCGTATATAGGCACACCTGTACCCAAAAGCTCCCGTCCTTTAATATCCTTCTGTATAGCTTTTACTGTTTTATTCTGTTCCATTACCATTTTGGTTATTGATGGAACAAATTTACCTGTCTGCTCAAAGTAATCTGCACTTTTGCCAACAGCCTCTCTTTTATTTATTCCAAAATATTCTGCTGCACTATCGTTTATATACACTAAATTTCCATTATTATCAGAAATAGTAAGCCCTTGGTGCATAGCATCAAGAAACATTATGGTTTCTTTTTCCATCAACTCACCTCCCTAGGTAATTAAAACTTATACATTTAAAATCTTAGAGAAAAACTGCTTTGCTCTATCTGTCTTTGGATTTCTAAAAAGATTTTCCGGGGTATCTTCTTCTATTACATATCCACCGTCCATAAAACATACTCTGTCTGAAACTTCAGATGCAAAACCCATTTCGTGGGTAACAATTATCATTGTCATACCGTCTTTGGCAAGTCCCTTCATTACTTCCAAAACCTCCCCTACAAACTCTGGATCTAGGGCAGAGGTAGGTTCATCAAAAAGCATTACATTAGGCTCAACAGCCAAAGCTCTAGCTATTGCAACTCTCTGTTGCTGTCCACCAGAAAGCTGAGATGGATAGTAATCTTTTCTTTCATACATACCTACTTTTCTAAGAAGTTCTTCTGCTTTTTTTATTGCATCTTCTTTCTTGACCTTTTTAATCTGTACAGGTGTTTCAATAACATTTTCAAGTACAGTTTTGTGTGGCCACAAATTAAACTGTTGAAAAACCATTCCTACATTTTGTCTAATCTTTTTAGCAGCAGTTTCATTATGTTTTCTAACTACTGTGCCACTACCACCTTTTAAAACATCATTATATATTGTTATTTCACCTTTGTTTATACTTTCAAGATAATTAAGGCATCTCAAAAATGTACTTTTACCTGAACCACTAGGTCCAACAATACTTACAACCTCGCCCTCCTTAACTATCATATTTATATCTTTAAGGACTTCAAGGTCGCCATAGCTTTTTCCAACACCTATTGCCTTTATAATTACATTATCTTTTGCCATAGCCTACACCTCCTACGCTGAAAACTTAAATGCTCTCTTTTCATAAAATTTAGATACAAACTCTATAACTAAATTCAATACCCAGTAAAATACTGCTGTACACAAATAAACTTCTAAAGGACTAAATGTTATACCAATAGCCTTATTAGTCATCATTGTAAGCTCTGCTACAGTAATAACTGATAAAACTGATGAATCCTTAACAGTCTGTAAAAACTGACCTGTCAACGGAGGCAATATAATACCATAAATCTGTGGCAACAATATTCTTCTCACCATTTTAAACCAAGGTATATTCATAGCTACACAAGCCTCCTGCTGTCCCTTTGGCAAAGAAGTAATGCCACTTTCAAATATAACAGCGACATAAGCTGAAGTGTACATACTAAGTATTATTGTGCCCACTACTAAAGCCGGAATTTTAACTCCAAAACTTGGTGGAACATAATAAGCTAAATAAACCTGAACCATAAATGGTGTACATCTAAATATTTTTATATACGCCTTTGCTATCTTTTTCAAAATATTATTATTGCATATGCACATTAAACCAATACAAAAGCCTGCAAATATTGAAATTAAAATAGCAGAAAATGATACAATTATTGTATTTCCTATACCCTGTAAAAGTAAGGGAATAGCTATTTCCATAATATGACTTAAATTATCCATAGTTTCCCTCCTTTAATAAATGAGCTTCTTTTTTCTTTCCTGTCTTTTTACAATTTCTTCAAGCCCTGCACATACTATAAAATAAAGTACAGCTATAGCAATAAAAAATGGTATAGGCTCATAAGTCTGTTTATAAAGTCTTTGAGCTGTTCTTGTAAGTTCTACAATAGATATTACAGAAAGCATAGGTGAAACCTTAATTACATTTATAAACTCACTTGTAAGCTGAGGAACAACTATTCTAAACACCTGAGGAAATATTATTCTAAAGAGTGTTTTTGTTTTGCTCATACCCAAAGCAACAGCAGATTCATACTGTCCCTTAGGTATAGCAGTAAGTCCACCTCTTATAATCTCTGCCATAAAGCCACCACTGTTTAAGCTAAGTGCAATTACGCCTGTGGCAAAGGCAGGTATGTTTGGTCCTACCATTGCCAATGCGTAAAATATAATAAATATCTGCACAAGTAAAGGAGTTCCTCTAACAAAGCTAATATAAATATTTACAATAGCTGTTATAAAACGATTACCGCTTAATCTTAAAACAGAAAGAAGAAGACCTACACACAGGGCAATTAAAATGGCACATACTGACACTACAACTGTATTTAACAAACCTTTAAGTAAATATGGCATATAGTGTACTACTAAATTAAATCCTTCCATTTATAATCACCTCTCAATAAATTTTCATTAGTTGTTTCTTACATAGTCACTTTCTGGAAGATTATCAACTGTTTCACCAAACCACTTATTCTGTAATTCAGCAAGTGTACCATCTTCCTTAAATTTCTTAATTTCAGAATTAATATAGTCAGATAATTCTGTATCCTGCTTACGAACAGCCCAGCCTAACCAAGTTTCTTCGTCACCTACCATAACAGCCTGACCATTTGCGTCCTTAATAATTTCATAATCATCTGGATTTTTCATTACAATAGCTGATGCACTTGCATAGTTCTGTGCAACTAAGTCAATCTGACCATTCTTCAATTCCATATATGCTTCTGGGAATGAATCGTAAGTTTTTAATTCTGTATAACCTTCCTTGCCTTCAGATTTAAGCTTTTCATTATATGCCTTAGTATCTGTTTCGTTATAGCAAGCAGTCTGTGTACCTACAACCTTACCATTCATATCTTCAATAGTTTTTATTGAATCGTCACCTTTTCTCTTTAAGAATACATTAGTACCTCTTTCAACTGGATAAGTCATTGTATACTTAGCAGCTCTTTCAGCAGTAATACCTAATGTAGCACCAACCATATCGTATTTCTTTGCATCAAGACCAGCTAAAATACCCTGAAACGGTAAATCCTGATAATCAAGTTCAACACCTAAATCGTCAGCAATTTTATGAAACAAGTCAGCATTATAACCAACTATTTCATCGCCCTCCATATATTCAAAAGGTTCATAAGCAGCCTCTGTCGCTACAGAAAGTTTACCCTTTGCCTTAATTGCATCAAGTGTAAGAGCCTCATCACTTCCAGAGGCTGTAACTGCTGTTGAGTCTTCACTTCCAGTTGATGTAGCTGTTGAACCACAACCCGAAAAACAGGCAACACTTAAAACACCTACAGTAGCAATCGCCATAATCTTCTTAATAAATTTCTTCATAAACATTTCCTCCTTAAAATTACTAGTTATATTCAGCACAAATCAACTTTGTTAATTTGTACCTTAATTATTCAAGCCATCGGATTTATCTTTTCGATTCATTAAAATTAAAACAAAAAAGACACTACTTCAAAAAGTAGCGTCTTTGCCTACAAAAAATATATTATTATCTCATACCTTTTTTCTTTTGGTATGCAAGTATTGACATAAATTCAAAAGCTAAATTTGCCCCCATATACGCAGTAATTTCAGAATGGTCATAAGGAGGAGCAACTTCTACAATATCAAAACCTGTAAAGTTTAAATCCTTAATATTTCTTATGTACTGTAATGCTTCAAAAGAAGTAAAACCTCCGACCTCTGGCGTACCAGTACCTGGAGCATATGCTGGGTCAACAAAGTCAATATCAAAAGTAAGGAATACTTTCATATCTCCTACTCTATCCTTAATTGCCTTAGCAAGTTCAACTGGTGTCATTGTGTGAAGCTCATCACCAGGTATAACTTTAAAACCTAAATCTGCTGCAATTTTAAAATCATCTGGGTCATATAAAGAACCTCTCATACCAATTTGAATAGAGTGAGATGAGTCAATTAAGCCTTCCTCCATAGCACGTCTAAATGGTGTACCGTGGTTATACTTTTGATCAAAAACTGTATCACACAAATCAAGGTGTGAATCAAAGTGAACAAGAGCAACCTTACCATGTTTCTTGTAAATAGCTCTCAATTCTCCTAATGTAATTGCATGGTCACCGCCTAAAGAAATAGGAACAGCACCTTCATTCAACACACTAGAAAGAGTATTTTCTATAGCTGCATAGGTTTCGTGAATATAATCAGGAATAACTGGTACATCACCTAAGTCTGCACCCTTTAATTCGTCCATAATATTAACACCCATTACTACATTGTTAGGTTTAATCATAGCTGAGATATTTCTAATACCATTAGGACCAAATCTAGCACCTGCTCTAAATGATGCTGCTGTATCAAAAGGAATACCTACAATGGCAAAGTCAAGACCCTCTGCACTTTCAGCGTGAGGTAATCTCATAAAATTGCCCATATTACAAAATCTTGGTGAACCTGATGCACTCGGTGGCTGATAACTACTCATACTTAAAACCTCCCATTTAATATATCAAAAATCAACAACTTTCCTTTGTTTGCAAGAATACTATCACAAAGGAAAAATACTGTCAATAAAGGGATTTTGGCACAAAAAGCCAATTATTCAAATATGAATAGACGCAATCAGCAATAATATTGACATTTTTAATCAATATTTATTCATTCTAGCATAAAAATTCATTTTTGAATAGTATCTTCAATAATGAATTTTCAAATTTTTAGCTTTATTTATTATCTTTTTTCTTCAAATAAAAAATATCACTAAGAACATAAAACTACTTTAATCTTCATAGCCATTCTTATGGTCTTTGTGCCAATTCCAAGCAGTTTCAATTATTTTATCAAGTGTATTAAATTTAGGTTTCCAACCTAACTCTTTTATAGCTTTTTCAGATGAAGCAATAAGTGTAGATGGGTCTCCATTTCTTCTTGCTTCAATTTCCACTTTAAAATCTTTACCTGTAACTTTTTTAGCCTTTTCAATAACTTCCTTAACAGAAAAGCCTTTTCCGTTACCTAAGTTATAGATACCGCTTTCATTTGTCTTGAAAAGTTTCTCAAGAGCCTTAATATGGGCATCTGCAAGGTCTGTAACATGAATATAATCTCTTACACAAGTTCCATCTGGTGTATCATAATCATCGCCAAAAATAAACATTTTTTCTCTCTGTCCTAAAGCTGTCTGTAAAATAATAGGAATAAGATGTGTTTCAGGGCTATGGTCCTCTCCTATTTTTCCACTTATATGTGCACCGGCTGCGTTAAAGTATCTCAAAGCAACAAATTTTATTCCATAGGCATTATCTGCCCACTTTAACATTTTTTCTACAGTAAGCTTTGTTTCCCCGTAAGGATTAGTTGGAATTGTTTTATCACTTTCAACAATAATATCGTTTTCCGGTTCGCCATAAGTGGCTGCTGTAGATGAAAATACTATTTTCTTAACCCCTGCTCTTTCCATAGCTTCCAAGAGTTTTAATGTACCATATACATTATTTTCATAATACTTAAAAGGTTCATTAACGCTTTCTCCTACAAGTGAAAAAGCTGCAAAATCTATAACAGCATCAATATTATTTTCTTTAAATACTTGGTCCATAAAATCTTCATCTCGTATATCCCCTAAGTAAAACTTAGCATCATTATGAACTGCAGCTTTATGACCTTTAATAAGGCTATCTACTACTACTACTGAATGGCCTCTTTCAATCAATTCATAAACTGTATGACTACCTATATAACCGGCACCACCGCAAACTAAAACATTCATCATTCTTCCTCCTTAATTAACATATTTTCAATATATCAATCTCATTATTAACATAAATAAATAGAGGAAACAAAATAAAATAGTTATTACACCAAAAGGCAATAAAACTTTTTCATCTGTACCCCTATTTTTACAATATAAACAATACAAACTGTAATTTATTAATTTATACAAAAAATAAATATTATACCCATGTAAAAATGTAATACATATCATTTTCAATTTGATATTTATACATTACTTTAATACCCTAAAATCCATTGTAATTATTATATTCCAACGAAAACAAAAAATCAAGTTTTTAATATAGCTATGCAAGTTTAGATTTTTTATATTATCTCCCACTTAATAACGCATATTGACAAGCCACTTATTAATATTCTTTAACATAAGATTTATTTACTATAAAAGGTGGTAGATTTTGTGAGCAAAAACAAGAAGAATATTGTAGTTAAGATTACATATGGAAAAAAGGAATTTAAAGATTGTTTACTTAGTGCTATAAAAGCAAAATACGAAAATATTAATTAGTTTTTATTGAAAGAGTGTGAAAAAATGTATAAATTTAAAACGGCTATGTACTGCCGAATTTCTCACGATGACTTAAATCAGCAGTCCGAAAGTATTGACAATCAAAGGTTAATAATAGAAAGCTACATAAATGAACACAGAAACGAATTTGAATTAGTTAAAATCTATATTGATGACGGTATTTCCGGTATGACCTATGACAGAGTTGCTTTTACAGAAATGATGTCTGATATTAACAACAATAAAATCAATGCCATAATTGTAAAGGACTTATCTCGAATTGGCAGGGAACAAATAGAAACCCTAAACCTTATAAAAAAAGAGTTTGTAGTAAAAAATATACGCTTTATTGCAATTACAGATAACTTTGATAGCTTTGATTCGTGTAAAAGTGACGGTTTAAGTACATCTTTTAAACTGTTATTAAATGATTACTACTGTGCTGATATTTCCAAAAAAGTACGCTCTGCACAAAGTGCAAAAATGAAAAAAGGAGATTTCATAGGCTCATATGCTCCTTATGGCTACAATAAATCTCCAGAAAACAAAAATCAACTTGTTATTGATGAATACGCCTCACAAATCGTAAAGAGAATTTTTAATATGTACTTGTCTGGTGCTGGCAAACTTACTATTGCTAAAACCTTAAATAACGAAGGTATTCTAAATCCCACTATGTATAAAAGAGAAGTGCAAAAATTAAATTATGTAAACTCAAATAAGCTGACAAAAACTAACTACTGGACCTATTCCACTATACATAAAATACTTTCTAACCCTGTATACACCGGCTCAATGGTACAGCATAAAACAGAAATAAAAGCCTACAACATTCATAAAAAAATACAAGTACCAAAAAATAAATGGTATGTTTTTGAAAATGCACACCAACCTATCATAGACAATGAAACTTTTAATATAGTTCAAAATATGCTTAAAACAAAAAGAGTTCATATTGAAACAACTGAAAATCTGTCAAAATATACAGGACTTTTGTTTTGTAAAGAATGTGGTAGAGCTATGAATAAATTTCTAAGTAAACCTAAGAAAAACGGTAGTAGATATATAACTTTTAAATGTAGTACATATTCAAAATTGGGAAAGCAAAATTGTACCATTCACTCTATAAAAGAATCAGAACTAGACGAAATTTTGATAAAAGAAATAAATAAATTTATGAAACAAGCCTTAGACAGCGAAACCTGTGAGTATATAAGAAATAATAGCCTAAATGAGGATGAAAACAAACAAAAAGATACTATAAATAATCTAAATGAAAAACTAGACCTTTGCTACAACAAAAGAAAAACTATGCTAAAATACCTTTCAGAAAATATTATTAATACAGAGGATTTTAAAGAATTTGACACAGAAAATAAAAAAGAAATAGAAACAATAAAAAAACAAATTTCAAATACAGAAGAACAAATAAAAAATAAAAAAAATCAATATAATGATTATACTGTTTGGCTTGAAAATATCCTAAAACATAAGGAAATTACAGAAATAAATAGGGAATTGCTTGTCAATTTGGTTGATAGAATATATGTGTCTGATATGGGTAGTGAAAAAAGTGTTGAGGTAGGGTTTAGGTTTAAAGGGTTAGGAGATTAATAATATATAGACATATTAGAAGTAAAAATGTTAGTATAATTCCATTCTTGCTTTTTATAAAAAATCATTAATAAAGTAAATATTAGTATATCATTGAATATATATTCAATATATGATAAAATAAAAAAAGAAACAGAATATACTGTTTCCCTTTATTCAAATAAATATTAAATTTTGCACAATGCAACAAAAGAATTAGAATAAATTTTTATTTGAACTTTGTAGTGTAATCTCATATGGTAGTAAACATTTGAGACACCTATAGTGTATAACAATTTAATTATTTTGTCAAGTATAAAATGTAGGAGGTTTTTATATGGAAGTCGGAAATTATTATTTAGGAATTGATGCTGGTACAGACTCTGTAGGTTGGGCAGTAACTGATAACCAATACAATGTTATAAGGAAAAAAGGCAAATCTCTATGGGGTATACGACTATTTGACGGAGCTAATACTGCACAGGAAAGGCGTACTTTTCGTGCTTTACGAAGAAGAAATGAGAGAAAAAAACAAAGAATAAACTTACTTCAAGAATTGTTTTGCAAAGAAATTTGTAAATTAGACCCAAACTTTTTTATAAGACTTAGGGATAGTAGTTTATGGTCAGAAGATAAAGAGGAAAAACAAATATATTCTCTATTTAATGATAAAAATTTTAATGATAGAAATTATCATAACAATTATAAAACTATTTATCATTTAAGAGCTGATTTAATAAAAAATAAAGAAAAGCATGATGCTCGATTGGTATACCTTGCTATTCATCATATTATGAAAAACAGAGGTCACTTTCTCTTTAATGGTAATATAGAATCAGTAACATCATTTGAAAATACATTTAATGAATTTAAAAACTGCTTATTGGACGAGCTGGAAATTAATTTAGAATGTCCATCTATCTCAGAATTTGAAAACATATTAAAAGATAGAACTTTTAAAGGAACTCAAAAATGCAAAAAACTAAAAGAACTTTGCAGTATACCAAGCTCAGATAAAAAATTAGATAATATTTTTAAGCTAATTTCTGGATTAAAAGCAGATTTGAGTATTATTTTCGAAGATGAGTCTTTCAAAGAAAACGAACATAATAAAATCAGCTTTGCTGACAGCAATTATGAAGAAACTCGAGAAGTATTAAATAGTGAAATACAAGAAAAGACTTTAATTATTGATATTTTTAACAGCATATACAATTGGGTAATATTATCTGATATTCTTTCAGGTGGGGAGTATAATGGTGGACTTTATTTAAGTATCGCTAAAGTAAACATCTATAATAAACATAGCAAAGATTTAAAGATATTAAAATCCGTTATAAAAAAATATTTTCCACAAAAATATACCGATATATTTGCCTCAAATAAAGAAAATAATTACTGTTCTTACATAGGTATGTATAAATCTGGTGGTAAAAAATATTCTGTAAAAAAATGTAGCGATAAACCAGAAGAATTTTATAAAACAATAAAAAATATTATTAATAAAAATACTGCTGAAGAAATAAGCAATGATAAAGATGTACAATATATTTTATCAGAAATAGAAAATAACTCTTTCTTACCTTTGCAAATAAATAAAAATAATGGTGTAATTCCATATCAAGCTAATAAAATAGAGTTAGAAGCTATATTAAAAAATGCTGAAAATTATCTCCCTTTCTTAAAGGAAATAGATACTGAATGTAACAAAACTACTTCTGAAAAAATTATTGATTTATTTGAATTTAGAATACCATATTATGTCGGTCCATTAAACACTTCTAAAGGTGAAAATGCTTGGATGATAAGAAAAGAAGATGGCACAATTAGACCTTGGAATTTTGAACAAAAAGTTGATATTGATAAAACAGCTGCTGAGTTTATTACTCGAATGACCAATCAATGTACATATTTAAACAACGAAACTGTACTCCCTAAATATTCACTACTCTATTCAGAATATACGGTTTTAAATGAAATAAACAATATAAGAATAAATGGAGAAAAAATTTCAGTAGAATTAAAACAGGATATTTTTAATAGTTTATTTAAAAATAATAAACAAGTTACATGTAAAAAACTTTTAAGCCATTTAAATTCCAACGGATACAATCTGAAAAAAGATGACCTATCAGGTTTTGATGGTAATTTTAAATCTTCTTTATCCTCATATATTGATTTAAAAAATTATATTTTTGGAGATAATATAGACAAGCCTCAAATCTATAATTTAGCTGAAAAAATCATATTGTGGATAACTCTTTACGGTGATGATTCAAAACTTCTTAAAAGAGTTTTACAAAAGAATTGTAGTGAGCAGTTAAATCCCGAACAAATTAAGAAAATTACAAAATTAAAATTTAAAGGTTGGGGAAGACTATCAAAGGCATTTTTATCAGAGCTTAGAGGTGCTGACCGTGAAACTGGAGAAACTATGACCATAATTAAAGGTCTAAGAAACACACAAAACAATCTTATGCAACTTCTTAGCCAAAATTACACTTTTACAGAAGAATGTGAGAAAATTAATTCTGGATATTTTATTAATCCAAATGAGACTTCCTATGACAGCATCGTAAAGAACATTGTTGCTTCCCCTTCTATAAAACGAAGTGTATGGCAAACTATACAAATTGTAGAAGAAATACAAAAAGTAATGGGTTCTAAGCCTAGAAAGATTTTTGTTGAAATGGCAAGAGGAGAAGAAGAAAAAGTAAGAACTACATCACGAAAACAAAAATTATTGGACTTATATAAAAATATTTCTGATGAGTGTGCTAAAGGAATGTATGAGGAAATATATTCAAAAGACGAAAGCGATTTCAAGAACATAAGATTATATCTATACTATACACAAATGGGTTGTTGTATGTATAGTGGTAAGCATATAGATTTGTCACAGTTAAGTAATACAAATATATGGGATAGAGACCATATATATCCTCAATCTAAAACTAAAGATGATAGCTTAGACAATCTAGTACTGGTATATAAATCAATTAATTCTGAAAAAAGTGATGATATAATTTCTCCTACAATACAGAATAACATGCGAACTTTTTGGAAACTTCTTTTTGATAGAAAATTTATTTCTGAAAAGAAATACCATCGCCTTACTAGAACAACTCCCCTTACAGATGAGGAACTTGCAGGCTTTATCAATAGACAACTTGTAGAAACAAGACAATCTACAAAGGTTATGGCATCTATTTTTAAGAGAATATATCCAAATACAGAAATAATATATGTTAAAGCTAAAAATGTATCAGATTTTAAGCACCGTAAAGACTGTGAAAATGGTGTAAAAGTAAGAGAATTAAATGACTATCACCATGCTAAAGATGCTTATTTGAATATTGTTGTAGGTAATGTTTACAGTTCTAAGTTTACTAACAACCCTTTAATGTGGTTGAAAAATAATAGAAATGTAAAATACAGTCTTAATAGAATGTATGATTTTAATTTAACTGTAAATAACGAAAACATTTGGGTTGTTGGTAACGAAGGAACTCAAAAGACAGTAAATAAATATTTAGGTAAAAATGATATATTATATACAAGGTATGCAATGACAAATAAAGGTGAACTTTTTGACCAAAATCCTTTAAAAGCTACTGGTGATAAAAGTAAGCAAACAACTCTTGTTCCTCTAAAAAAAGGTAAAGAAGTTTGGAAATACGGTGGATACAACAGTATTACCCCTTCCTATTTTATGCTAGTTGAATCTAAAGATAAAAAAGGTAATTATATAAGAACTATTGAAACTATGCCACTTTATAGAGAAAAAGAATTTAGCAAAAACGAAGAATTCTTACTTAATTATTGCAAAGAAGTTCATAAATTAAAAGAACCTAAAATAATTCTCAAATGTATAAAGAAAAATGCCCTACTTATTGTTGATGGTTTTCCTATGCATTTAAAAGGTTCAACTGGTCTCCAATTAAAATTACAGGGAGCAGTACAGCTCATTTTAGAGTCAGATATGGTGATATATTTAAAAAAATTAATGAAATTTGTAAATGAAAATAACATTAACAAAAACAAGTTAGAAGTAACTCCTTATATGAAACTTTCTGCTGAAGAAAATATAAAGTTATATGATATTTTTATTCAAAAATTAACTACAGGTATATATAGTAAACGACCTGCAAATCCTGTAGAAAAATTAATAAACGCAAGAGATATATTTATAGAGCTTACTGTAAAAGAACAATGTATAGTATTAAGTGAAATATTACACTTATTCCAATGTAAACCTCTAACCTCTGCAAATCTAGTTTCTATTAATTTAAAGAAAACTGTAGGTATAATACAAATAGCAAAAAATATTACCGCAAAAAATGTAAAACTTGTTCATCAATCACCAACAGGCATATATGAATATACTGTTGACCTAAACAAAATATGAGTTGGCGTACTATAGTAATTTCAAGTAGTGCAAAGCTAGATTACAAATTAGATTATTTAGTTGTCCGTCAAGAAGAAATAACTAAAATTCATTTAAGTGAAATTTCTATATTACTTATTGAAAATACTGCTGTTTCTATTACTGCAGCTTTACTAAATGAGCTTATTAAAAGAAAAATTAAAGTTATTTTTTGTGATGAAAAAAGAAATCCTTCCTCTGAATTGGTTTCTTATTATGGTTGTCACGATTCAAGTGCAAAAATAAGAAACCAAATTCGCTGGAACGATGAAATTAAAGAACTTATTTGGACTGAAATTGTATCAGAAAAAATAAGAAATCAAAGAAATATTCTTAAATACTTCAATAAAAAAGAATATTTTATGTTAGATGAATATTTATCTCAAATTGAAATTGGAGATACAACAAACAGAGAGGGGCACTCTGCAAAGGTATATTTTAACGCACTATTTGGAATGGATTTTACAAGAACATCAGATACCCCTACAAATGCAGCTTTAAACTATGGATACGGTATACTATTAAGCACATTTAACAGAGAAATTGTTGCTAATGGATACATAACACAATTAGGATTATTTCATGATAATATGTTTAACCATTTTAATTTAGGTTCTGACCTTATGGAACCTTTTAGAACTTTAGTTGACAAAATAGTATATAATTTAAAACCTGAAATATTTAATCACAATGAAAAAATGGAATTACTAAATATCCTTAACAAAGAAGTAATTATTGATGGTAAAATTAATTATGTAAATAATGCAATTAAAATTTACTGTAAAAGTGTGTTTGATGCAATTAATCAACAAGATGTATCCTTAATTAAATTTTATAAAGATGAGTTATAGATTTATGAGAATAATGGTATTTTTCGATTTACCTACAATAACACCTGCAAATCGAAAGGATTATGCAAATTTTAGAAAATATTTAATAAAAAATGGATTTATTATGATGCAGGAGTCTGTTTACAGTAAATTGGCTTTAAACTCTACAGTAGTAAACTCTATTGTGAATGGAATAAAAAATAATAAACCACCTGAAGGCATTGTTCAAATTATTACTTTAACAGAAAAACAATTTTCAAAAATGGAAATACTAACTGGTGAATATAAAGTAAATGTATTAGATACAGATGAAAGGTTGGTTATATTATGAAAATTGCACATATAGATTATCAATTTATTATTGAACTAAATGAAAATGATAAATTTCTTTTAATAGTAGAAAATCCAAAAGCTTTTAGAAATATTATTTGTGACACAAACATAGAAAGTGGAGAAAGTCCTATTATATTTTCAGAAAATAGCAATATCATTGATATTGGAGAAATTGAATGTATTATTGATATTTTTAATTTATCACTAAATAATAGAAAAGCACTTAATAAACTGTATGATTTTCTAAAAAAAGAAATAAGTTCTACTGAACTATTATTGCAAAATAATGAAATATATAATATAATGTGTGCATACGCAAATAGTCTTCAAAATATTGTCGATTTTAATTTAGACTGGATTAACGATTTTGATATTTTATCACTACTTAAATTCATAAACATTAAATTTAAAGATGATAACTTGGATACTTTAGAACGTATTATAGATTATATTAAAATTCACAGTGAATTCGTAAAAACTAAATGTTTTGTCTTTGTCAATCTTCTATCTTATTTAACTGAATATGAAATAGAAAAGCTATATGAATTTTGTCATTACGAGAAAATTTTTATTATTTTTATTGAAGATAAACAACCAGAAAATATCAACATATTCTCTCAAGTATATCTTATTGACAAAGATTACTGTGAAGTTAGTCTAAAAAAGTAGTTTTATACCTACCATATGAATTACAATGCGAGTAGTGGCATTGAATATTCTCCCCTATTTTTATAATTTGAGGTTTGAGAGTAGTGTAATTTCATATGGTAGTAAAACTGTATATTTTGTAATACTTTTCCTTCGTCTGTTTGAGAGTAGTGTAATTTCATATGGTAGTAAAACCTAAGTAGTTGTTTAGGCTTTCCTCATAGTGTTTGAGAGTAGTGTAATTTCATATGGTAGTAAAACGCTGTAAAAGGTACAGAAACAGCAACTGCAAGTTTGAGAGTAGTGTAATTTCATATGGTAGTAAAACTGCTATTGTGGCAGATATGCACGACAATAGGTTTGAGAGTAGTGTAATTTCATATGGTAGTAAAACCATATAATGATGGTAGTACAGCTGTCATTAGTTTGAGAGTAGTGTAATTTCATATGGTAGTAAACATCTTCCCCACCTACCTGCTCCCCAAGCAGCATCAAAGGATATAGAAACCTGTTTTTTACCCTGTGTATCTACGCAGTATATAGGCAATTTTTTCTTCGATGCAGTTGTTGGTTGTGTCATTGGTGTAAAAAGTCCAGCAGTTAGAATTAAAAGTGCTACTATTCCAAGTGTAACAACTGGAACTTTCTTATTGTTTAGCAACTTTTTTACTACTTTTTTTAATTTTTGTAACATAAAAAATCACCCCGAAACTATTTTATTCGGAGTGATTTTTTTAATGCCTTTTATTCAAAAGCTTTCTGGTAAAAACTTATTGAATTTAATATATCATTGGTATTTGTATAAATATCCAACTGTTTTTCTTCGGAGGACTGATTACCGTCAACAGCTACAGCACGCACTCTGATTTTATCCACATTACTATAATCAGAAGTGTTTATAACTACAGGCTTTGTGTACAACACTGATGGTGTTGAGCCATCAACAGAGTAATACACATTACTTCCTGTAATGGTAACTGTTATTATGTCATTGTTTTTTGTATAGCTTATTTCTGGAATTGTAGGCTCTGAACTATTATTTTCAAAATGACCATACAAGACTTCGTAAATTCTATTTACATAGTCTTGATTTTGACTACTATAGTTAATATCTCTACACTGGTTAATAAGCAATTCGTCAATAAGGTCTTGGTCTGCTTCTCCTGAAACAGGCTTTACATTTATAGCCCTTATTAATCCGTCAGATACAGTTACTGAAACTGTATCCTTTCCAACATAACTTCTCAAAGGACTGCCATATGTACCGTCTTCATATTTTCCGTCTAATTCATCAGCAAAAATTACTTTTTGCTCCAAAACAGAAGATTTTGCATTATCCTTTACAGCTATTGCCTTTAAAGTAATCAGTCCACCACTTTTTTTGATGATGAAGTTATATCAGCAGCAGTTAATTTTATGCTACCGTCATACTTGTTTGAATTTTCATTAGGTTCTGTGCCGTCTGTTGTATAGAATATATTGGCACTATCATTACTACTCTTTAATGCAACTTCAGCAAAGCTACTATTTGCATTTACAGCACCACCTGATACAAAGCTAGAAGAAATGTCTAATGATGCTGGTATAGAGCTAAGAGCATTCTTAACAGCTCCCCTTATGGCATTTGAAGAATATGTTGCTGTTGATACACCATCTACATCATCAAGTTCACTAGCTGTCTTGCCTATGAAATTCTTAAACATAGCTATAGCCTTGCTATAGAACATTTCATTAAACATATCCTGTGTATCTGTGTTGTCGTCTAATACAGAAATAATCTTGCCATCTCCGTCTACTGCTACAGCTACCTTAACATCATAACCATATACATCAACTGTTTCACTACCCTTATATACAGCAGTTGTTGCCTCTGTAGATTCTGTAGTAGATTCAGTTGTTGTTTCTGTAGTAGTTGTTGTAGTTGTCTGAGTTGTAGTTTCTGTTGTTGTAGTAGTTGTTTCTGTTGTACTCTCAGTTGTAGTAGTTGTAGTAGTTGTTGTTTCTGTTGTAGTAGTAGGAACTTCAAGAGTATCTCTATCCTGTGTTGGGAATGTAATATCGTGAACAGTTACACCGTCAAATTTTGGTGCTGTCTTTGTCTTATCTCCAACATATGTATCTGCATAATATCTTGAATAAACAACATCATAATCCTTGAAATCATCAGTAGTTTCGCCACTAAAAGTACCAGAGATATTTTTAACATCAATATTTGAAGTAATAGCCTTACCCTTCTTACCTGCTGATGTACCTTCAAATACATAAATATCATCGCCACCGTTGACTCCGTCATTGTCAATAAATGTACAATTAGTTACTGAAAGTGAACCATTTACTTCTTCGCCTGAATTTCCATGCTTACCGTCCATAGCAACTGCACCACCGTAGCCTGCCTTGTTGCCCTTGAAAGTACAATTTTCTAATACTACATTACCTGTAGAACCGTAAATTGCACCACCACGACCAGTTGTACCATCGCCTACGCTATTGTTTTCGAAAGTTGAATTAACAGCTGTAAGTGTTGGAGTTTCTCCTCTGTGGTAGTTTACATAAACTGCGCCACCACCATTGAATGCTGATGTAGCTCCTGCATTACAATTCTTCATTGTTACATTTGTAAGTGTAACATCTGCATCAGCTTCAAGGAACATACCACCACCGATTTTCTGCTTAAAGCTTGCACCGTCAATAATAAGGTCCTTTACATTAACACCCTTTGCACCTGAAGTACCAGCTGTTTCATCAGCCTCGCCGTCAAAGTCAAATGTAAATGTGTTAGTACCGTCTGACTTTACAGTATGTCCGTTACCAAGAATTGTTACATTCTTTTCCTTTACTACAAGTGTTGCACCTGATACACCGTCTACATCAAATATTGCTGAACCGTCTGCTGAAATATCATTTGAAAGACTTATAGTATCGCCTTCCTTTGCAGTCGCGGCAGCTGTCTTAAATTCCTTCCAGTTTGTAACATTTGTTACTGTAGGCACATCTTCAATAGGGAACTTAAAACTAGAATCTAAAGCCTTTTGTAAAATTAAAGCAACATCTACAGAGTCAATAACAGCATTTCCATTTACATCTGCTACATCAGGATTAAAGCCCTGTACTTCATTAGGTTTAAGTACATAACTAAGTGCTAATGACGCATCATCTGAATTTACCTTGCCATCTCCATTAACATCGCCTAAAAGAACTGAACTTGAATTTTCTCCAGCAAAAACAAATGAATTAGCGGAAAAACTCAAGGCTGCTGTTAATAATAAAGCAACTATTCTGCTCATTTTTTTATTTTTAAACAGCATTTAATATTCCTCCTTTTAAAATATACTATATTTAGTTTTTTAATATAAAACATCTATTAAAAAATAACAGAATACCATATTAAACAAACTACTTTTGAATTAAGGTTAGGTTCTACTAACCTAGTTATCTAACAGTAACCACACTAGAGTATAGTATAATACATTTATTATGTCAACACGACTAATTGAGAAGTTTTATTGATTAAGCATTATTGACATAGGTATTAAGAATAGTTAAAATGTATTAAGTTAGCATAGGCAAACTATGGAATTATGCTAGTTTTCTAACGGAGGTAATGTATGAGTAAAAATATATCAAGGCGAGAGTTTCTAAAGTTGGGAGCTATTAATGCTGCTGGCTTTGCATCTCTATGGGCTTTTGGTAAGAATGTATTTGGCGATACTATTGTAGACAGCGAATCTACTGTTTCTACTATTGCTGATACTTCAAGTAATGCCATAATAAGAGATATTTCAAAGTGTATTGGCTGTGGTCAATGTGTTGATGTCTGTAAAAATACTCAAGCCATAAACATATTAGAATTAAAAACTGAAAATGGCAAAACTTACTCTGATACTATTGGTGGGTACGATTTGAGCCAGACAAAATGTATTGGCTGTGGTCAATGTAGCAAGGTCTGTCCTACTGGTGCTATTGCTGAAAACGACGCCCTCCAAAAGGTAACAACAGCTTTAAACAGCGGAAAAACAATAGTTTGGCAGTTTGCACCATCTTCACAAAACATATTAGGCGAAGAATTTGGGCTTTTATCCGGAGAAAATGTTTCCGGCAAAATTGCTACATCAGCTAAAATGCTTGGGGACTATGTTTTTAGAACAGATTTTGGTGCTGACATTACAATAATGGAGGAAGTAACTGAACTTATAACCAGAATTAAAACTGGTGGCGTTCTCCCTATGATTACATCTTGTTGCCCAGGTTGGATAAACTATGCTGAGCTTAACTACCCTAGCCTTTTTGACAATATTTCAAGTTGTAAATCCCCTCAGCAAATGTTAGGTGCACTTATTAAAAATTATCTTGGAAAGGATAACATATATCACATAGCTGTTATGCCTTGTACAGCTAAAAAGCACGAGGCTTTAAGACCTGAAATGTATACAGAGGGTGGTCGTGATGTAGATGCTGTTCTTACTGTAAGAGAATACGCAAAACTTTTAAGGTCAAAAGGCATAAACCTTACAAAACTTCAAGATAGCGAATACGATTCATTATTCGGAAATACATCTGGTGCTGGTAGAATATTCGGTGCAAGTGGTGGTGTTACAGAGGCTGCCATAAGAAGTATGTACGAACTTATGACCGGAGAAATACTTACAGATGTTGAGTTTAAGCAATTACGAGGTAGTGACGGTATAAAGCATACTGAAATCAAAATAAAAGATAAAACTATAAAAGCCTGTGTTGTAAATGGTATTAAAAATGCTGAAAAAATATTAGATGAAGTCAAAAATGGTACAAGTCCATATACATTTATTGAAATTATGGCTTGTCCTGGTGGCTGTGTAGGTGGTGGCGGTACACCTTTATATAGTGGCAATACAGCATTGAGAAGCAAGGGGCTTTACGAAAGTGACAGAAGTAATAAAATTAGAAAATGTCACGAAAATTCAAGCCTTAAAGCTATATACGAAAAGTATCTTACTCTCCCTTGTTCAAACACTGCCCACAAATATTTACACACTTATTATACAAAGAGATAGAAAAAACACCTGTACTGGAAACAAATTCAGTACAGGTGTTTTTTTAGTTCTTTTTCGTTATTTTTTCATATAAATACATTATAAACAGACTTAATTCAAATAAAATAACCATTGGAATTGCTGTAACAATAAGAGAAAATACATCAGGTGGTGTAATAATACCTGACACTATACAAATAATAACTATTGCAAATTTTCTCATATTTACAAAAGTTTTTCGTCTTGCTATTCCGGCTATATCAAGGCATAACAAAACTACTGGCAATTCAAACACAAGTCCAAAGGCTATAAAAAAACTTACAATTATGGATATGTATCCCTCTAAAGTAACATAGGCTTGAAGTTCTGATATTGAATTTGACTCAACAAAGAATTTAAGCACAAAGGGAATTATTATGTAATAGGCAAAAACGCAACCTACCAAAAATAAAACTACTCCCAATGTAAAAATAATAGTTATTACTACCCTTTCAGTAACTTTAAGAGCTGGGGAAACAAACATCCAAATATTAAAAAATATAACTGGACTAGACAGCACAATTCCTGACATTATAGCAAGTTTAAGACTTTGAATTATTAACGCCTCCGGTGTATTATATATAAATTTATACCCCTTTGACAATGACATAAGATTTTTTATTAAATCCTCTGAAAACAAAAAGGAAATAAACGAAAATACCAACACCGTAAGAAATATAACTACAAGCCTTTTTCTCAGTTCCAATAAATGGGAAGTAATTGGCATTACTCCATCATTATTTTGTTTCATTTGTGTTTTCATCTTTTACTTCAACTTTATTAAGTCCATCTTTGAAATTTTTAATAGCCTCGCCCATAGACTTACCTAATGTAGGTAACTTTGTAGGACCAAATACGATTAAAATAATGCCGAAAATAAATATTAACTCTGTTAAACCTAAACGCATATACAATTCTCCTTACATAATTAGCTTATTATAACTTAATTAGTTTTTGCTAACTAAGTCTACATCACTTGAACTTTCTTGTCAATATTTTTTTATTTAATTATAACCGTAAATATAACCATAAATATTGACATTGATTTTTAGTAATGATAGAATGTTAGTCAATGCTAACAATAAGGATTGATTATATATGAAAGATAATTTAAAATGGATTATTATTTTTGCTGTTCTTTGCATTGTTTCAGCTACAGTATGGATAGTAATGAACAATTTGGGTGGAGAACATAAAAATGCTGTTATTCGCCAAAACGGTAAAATAATAAAAGAAATAGACTTAAACGCTGTAACAGACCCTTACGAATTTGAAATAAAAACAAGTGACGGACACAGCAATACAATAAGAGTAGAACAAGGGAAAATTGCCATTATTGATGCTGACTGTGCTGATAAAATATGTGTAAATACTGGCTATATTTCTGACGGTGTAATCCCTATAGTGTGTTTACCTCACAGATTATCAATTACAATAGTGGATAAGGAGAGTGACTTTGATGCAATCGCAGGAAACAAATAATTCAACAAGCTATAATGTCAGAAGATTAACTCAATTATCAGTTCTTTTGACTATAGCAATAATAATATTTGTTTTGGAATTACAACTTCCACCTCTTACTCCTATACCAGGGATAAAAATGGGACTTTCAAACATTATTACTCTTGTAATAATACTACTCTACAACAAAAAAGATGCCTTTACGGTTCTTATACTTCGTATAGTTATAAGCAGTATATTTGCCGGTCAAATGACTTCCTTTTTATACAGCATAGCCGGTGGTATTTTCAGTTTTGCTGTTATGTCCCTTTTCTCTTTATTTTTAAAGAAGGACAAACTTTGGGTAATAAGTGCCTTTGGTGCTATTGGTCATAACTTGGGTCAGATTATTGTTGCTATTATATTAACAGGTACTTGGCGTATAGTTTTCTATTTTCCACTTCTTTTTATATCTGGTATTGTATCTGGTATATTTACAGGTATTGTAGCACAACTTTTAATAAAAAAACTTGAAGTAAAATACAAACACAATTAAAGATTTTCTTCCAAAATTGATAAGATTTTTCAATAAAAGTAAATTATATACTATACTACAGTAATTGAAAATAAAACATCAAAAAGCTGGTTGACATACATTAATTAAATATTGTATCATTTAATCAAATTTTTAGTAGAAAAAATATTAAAAACAACTTTTAGTTTTTGAAATTTTTTCTACTTTTAATAATAAAATGCTTAGAAATAGGCATTTATTTTTTTGATGTATTGTTAGCTTTTGCTAACTATTTAAAGGAGGAAAATATGAAAAAGAGAGTGCTTTCTTTAGGCATAGTTCTTACTATGATGGCATCTTCAATGCAGACTTTTGCAGAAGATTATTCAGATATGCCTACTGGTTGGTCTAATGCTGCTATGACTTATGCAGTAAACAACGGTTACATTCAGGGTAGTAACGGTAAATTAAACCCTCAAGGTCTTGCAACTAGAGCTCAGATAGCATCTATATTTGCAAGAGTATTAAAGTTAGAAAACAAGGCAGACCTTAGTTCTTATACTGATGTTAATGCTAGTCAATGGTACTATGATGATTTAGCTAAGGCTGTAGATGCTGGTCTTTTCAAAGGTTCAGACAACAAGCTTAGACCAAATGACAACATTACTAGAGAAGAAGTAATGGCAATAATCGCTAGAGCATATGACCTTACTGGCGAAAATGCTAATCTTTCAGCTTTTACTGACGGTTCAGATGTTTCAAGCTGGGCTGTAAATGCTGTTTCAGCTTTAGTTGAAAATGGTATTGTAAACGGTAGTAATGGCAAGTTAAATCCAAAGAACAATATCACTAGAGAAGAATTTGCTCAGCTTTTATATAACTGTCAGAATAAATTTGGTGCTGATGAAGAAAGCACAGAAATAACTACTGATGCAGAAAATACTACTGTAGACACTGCAGAAGAAAGTTCAACTGAAACTACTACTTTCGTTGGCAAAAACTCATTAAAGGCTGCTGGTGGTGGTTCATCTTCAAGCAGTAGCAAAAAGTCAAATACTAAGACAACAGAGGCTACTACTGAAACAACTACAGAAACTACAACTGAAGAAACTACTGAAACTACTACAGCTGTTGCTCTTGAAAGCCAGAATAAGGTAACAGTTGACGGTGCTGACTACTATGTTGCTACACTTGAAAAGCCAATGTCTGATTATACATTTACTTTCAACGGTACTGCTGTTACACCTACTGCTGTAAATGCTGAAAAGACTATTGTTAAGTATAGCGACAATGCCCTTTCTGGTTACAAGTTTGCTAGGAAAACTTTAACTTATGGCGAATACTGGTATGCTGAAACAAGTGATGGTTTCAACGGTACCTTTTCTACTGAATTTGCTAAGAACGGTACTGTAGCTGAAATTCCTGACAGCTATACTGCTACTCAGAGTGCTAATGATAAGTATGCTGCTACTGGTGCTGATACTGACGCCGGTATGTACGATGCTGTTTCAAGAGCTACTACTGGTTACGGTTTAGGTAGATTATCATTTACACAGGCTGTTAATGCTTTAAACAGCAACGGCGAAATGGCTCCTTTCTCTAGCTCTATCAAGTACGAAAATGGTGCTTATACTGTTGTAAGACCTGACAATGCAAAGGCTGACTTTGGTTATGACGGTTCTTCTAACAGAGGTAGCAATGGTAAAATAACTGCTACTGGTATTAAAGATGTTGTTGTAGCTGTTTCTAAGGATATGGCTGTTAATGCTGAAATCTTAAAGAATGTTTCTGGCTATGAAGTACAGGCTCAGAAAGTTTCTGACGAAATTGCATCTTTAAACTTTGATGCTGACTTAAACGAAAGCAATGTTTATTCTTACAAGGAATTAAATGCTAACGGTCTTTACGGCAAGAGAGTTGTTAATGACAATGTTTCTGTAAAGAATGTTGGTAACTATTCTGAAGCTAACACAAATGATAACAATAAATTTACTGTAAACACAAAGTATGCTAAGAGATTTGGCGATGTTACTTTCCTTGTTTACTTTGATGATTATGCTAATATGAAAGCTGATGACCCAGCTCACAAAAATATTAATACTGATGAAGCTGTTGCCGGTAAGGTTGGCGAATTTAAGGATTATATTTACAATGTTCAGGGTGCTAAGATTGAATACTTAGGCGAAGACGGTACTGCTACTCCTGTTGTTGCTGGTGCTAAGTTCGCATCTGACTTATGGATTTCTCCTAACCATGGTCCTGTTGTTGAAGTTGCTGTAACTAACAGCTATGACAGATTTAAGGACTTCGGTAATGGTAAGTATAGAATTACTTTAATGGCTGATGGTTATAAGGATGTTGTCCTTGAATCTAGTGCTAGATTTGACCTCGACTCTCCTCTTAAAATGCAGGGTGATGACGATGATGTAAACGAAATTACAGACGGTACTGATTTAGTATTAAACTACGATATTAACAATGCTACTTATGCTGAAAGCCTTGTAAATGCAGTTGCCAACGGTACTGCTAAAATCACTATTGGCGAAGGTAGAAATACTGTAGCTGAAAACGGCAAGGTTGTTGTAAATGGTAATGTTCTTACACTTACTTTTGAAAATGTTAAGGACAGCCTTGTAAAGGATACACAGTATACTGTAACTTTCCCTACTTTAGATTACAATGATGCTGACAAGTTAGGTATGACTGCTTCTGTTCACTATGCTCCTGCTGATGCAGTTAGCACAACTGCTGAAGAAAACAACGAAGAAAAGGTAGTTGTTACTGAAACAGAAGACAACACTACAGTTTTCGAAGATGTTGTAAAGGACAATACAGCAGATATAACTGATGTAATTGCTGTAGCTTTACCAGAAGTTGACGAAACTAAGGCCGTAGTAGTAGATGAAACTACTGTTGATGAAACAGAAGAAACTACTGAAGAAGTGACTGAGGAAATATCTGAAGAAACTACTATTGAAGAAGTAACTGAAAGCGAAACAGTTGCTGAATAAATTTTATTAGTTTAGAGAGGGTGTGCAAATATGCACACCCTTAATTATTGTTTAAATTTATGCCAAACTGTTGACATTAATTTAATAATATGATAGATTGTTTTAGGTGTAGTTAGCTAATTCTAACTAAATTTGTGCAATAATAGAAAGGTACTTGAGATGAGATTGTTTTCAAAGAAAATTCTACTTCCATTACTTGTAGGTTCATTACTGCTTACAGGATGTAGTTCAAATAAAATTCAAGAACAAAAGAAAACTGTATATGCTATGGATACAATTATGGATTTAACAGCCTATACAGATAATTCCGATGTTTTAAATGATGCTGAAAAGAAAATTAATGAAATAGATAAAGAATTAAGGCGTGGAAGTCAAGAAAGTGAAATATATGCCGTAAACAACAATGAAGAAACTAAGCTTACTGATGAAACAGCTTACATTGTTGAAACAGCACTTAATATTGGTAAAAAGACAAGTGGTGCATTTGATATTACCATTGCTCCTGTTATGGATTTATGGGGTTTTTATAACCAAAATTTCTATGTACCTACAGATGATGAGATAAAAAATGCTTTAAAAAATGTAGACTATAGCAAGGTATCAATCAAAGATAATGTTATTTCCAAACCTAAGGAAACACAAGTGGATTTGGGTGGTATTGCTAAAGGTTATACTTCTGATACCATTATAAAACTCCTCAAAGACGAGGGTGTAACATCAGCTATTATTTCATTAGGCGGTAATGTTCAAACTTTAGGTACAAAGCCTGACGGCAATCTTTGGAAAGTCGCTATACAAGACCCTTTTGACCAAAATAAATATGTTGGCGGTGTAAAAGTATCTGACAAAGCTGTTATAACATCTGGAGGTTATCAACGATACTTTGTTAAAGACGGTGTAACTTATGAACATATTGTTGACCCTAAAACAGGAAAACCGGCAACAAGTGGTTTAAGTTCTGTAACTATAGTAACAGACAAAGGTATTGAGGGTGACGGTCTTTCAACAGCCTTATTTGTAATGGGACTTGATAAAGCTACGGAATATTGGAGAGAAAATCAAGATTTCCAAGCTGTACTTATTACAACTGACGGAAAAATATATGTTACTGACGGATTAAAAGATAGTTATTTCAGCGACAGAGATTACAGCATTATAGAAAAATAGAAAAATTGCCCATTTCCTCTTTTTGGAAATGGGCATTATTTTTTTAGATTAACTTTGTTAATTTGTAACTTGCAAACAAGCCATCGGATTTATCTTTCCGATTCACTAAAAACAGACTGTCAGTTTATAATCGACAGTCTGTTTAAGAAATAATATCAATCGTCAAAAAATTCTAATTTTGAAATTATGCTCTCTGTTTTTTAAGCTGATATGCAGCATATGTATAAATAGCTGAAATAGCAAAGCCAATAATTAAGCTAATAACAGAAAATATGTCATAGTTACCTTTAGATGTAACTATTGAAATAACTGACAATACAATATCAATAATACCAAATATGAACGCTGGATTTGGGTTGCCTCCCTTAGCAGCCTTTAAGCCCAATACTGCAGCAATAATATCGAAAATTGCTGAAATAACAAATACAATACCTAATACAAGTAAAGCAGATGTTACAACAACAGCAGCCTCTGCTGGCTTTGCATCTGTACCAAATGTATTATTAATTTCGTCCATAGATGATGATGCTTCTGAATTTTCAGCGATTGCACTGTTAATTGCCTCTGAGTTATTTCCTACAAAGCTAGTGCCTATTCCACCACCTGCTGTAAGAAGTATACCACCAATACCAAGTAAGATGCCATAAATTAAAACAATAATTGAAACGATTTTAATCGCCTTTGCTGGATTTTTCATAAAAAACTCCTCCTTATTTTTTATATTTATATATGACAATTAATATTACATATTTAAAACAAATTAAAGAAATAAAACTTAAATTCCTTTTGCCAAAATTATACACTAATAGCTATTTTGAAAGATAAAGATTAAGCATTGGTTCATTTTCTGGTTTAATTTCAACTGTAGGTGTACCAAGAGTATAAGGAGCTATCTCATATGGGTTATAGTACATAACCAATGAATCATCTGTTAAATACCAACTTACATCATTAAGCTTGCTACCCAAGTTTTCAGCAGCTTCTGCATCAAGACCAGGGTCATTCTTTTCCAAATAGCTTATAAACTCATCATATACAGTCTGCTCAAGACCTTCCTGTTCTCCTACAAGAACATCAATAAGCTGAAGTTCCTTTTCATCAGTCATATTAAAAGTCCTTGAAGACTTTGAATAACTTGGATGAGCTCCATTAGTGTTTTCATAGTCAAAATTAGTAATAGAAATTACACCATCTCTATTTGTATTTACTTCATAAGAAAGTGTAAATTCCATAGGATTATATTCTGAACCCATTTCCTTATAAAGCAACTTTGCATCTTCTACAAATTCAGTTTTTGCACTTGAAACAAACTTTTCTGCCTGAGCCTTATATTCACTATTAATCTTCTTTACAAAATCACTACTACCCTCAATAACAGGATAAACTGTGCTTATGTATGCAATATTTGTACCGTCATCAGCCTTAACTGTTTCATCATTAGAAACTGATGATATTTTGTAAAAACCTGCTTTTTTGTTAATAGTTACTTTTTTCTCTTCTCCGTTCCATTGAACATCAGCATTAAGACTTTCTGAAACAGCTCTTAAAGGAACTAAGGTTCTGCCATTATCAATTCTAGCCGGAGCATCAAGCTTTATTTCTTCTCCATCAACAGTCATTGTATTTGAACCAATTTCTGCGGTAATGAATTTTTCTCCGTTAACAGCAACTACTTCCTTGCTTGCTCCATTACTTCTGTATGATACCGCACAGTTAAGAGCCTCAAAAATCTTTCTAAAAGGCACTAACACTCTACCATTTTCAATAACGGGCTGTGTATCAAATGTCAATTCACTTCCGTCTACAACAACAGAAATGTTATTATTATTTGTTTCGGCAAATACGCTCTGTCCTGTCAAAATCATTGTAGATGCTAAAGTCAATGCTGTAATCTTTTTTAGTTTTCCCATAATAAATCCCCCCCACATTTCTTTCTTTTTTTATTATTATAACACCCCTACAGCAACAAAACCGCAACAAATTTTAGCATTTTTAAAAAAATTGTTAAAAAAAACACAATTTCGTATATAAAAATAATTTTATTTACAAAATTGCATTTTTTAAAAGCTATTTTTCACTTTGACTTATTAAAAATCCATTAGTTAATTCTGCCCAACTGTATTGTTTCATATATTCTCCCATATAACTATTTACAGCTGAAATATCATAATTCAAATATTTATAGTAATCACAATTTATCTTACTAACATCAACACTAAAACTATTTCGTTTATACACAAATATATCTTCTGAGTTATATTGTCCAAGAGTCGCCCTCAAGTCAGATATAAGATTTCTGAAATAGTGCTTACTGGAATTTTCGTTAGACTTATCTCCAAAAAGAACAGCACAAATTTCATTTGTAGTAGCTGTCGCTCCTTTTAAATTAACTAAATAGGCTAATACTTCTTTTGTAAGAGTTCTTTTAAATTTAATTGGTTCATCATTATAAAAAACTTCAAAATTTCCAAAACACTTTATTCTAAGTCCTGTTTGAATATCTTCCACTACGGGTATACGCAAATTATCCAAAGCATTTTTCACATCTGCTTTTTTTGCCGGTTTCAATATGTATCCACTTGCATTTATTGAAAAAGCCTCTACAGCATATTCTGAATAGCCTGTAATAAAGACAATATTAGTATTTTTATTTATATCTTTTAAATTTTTGGCAATTTCCAATCCATTCATACAGGGCATTGAAATATCTAAAAAAGCCACATCATATTTTTTTATTTTAGCATTTTCCAGAGCATCCATATAATTGTCACAGCATTTTACACAGATATCATTCTTTACTTCTAATACAACTTCCCTTATTTCCTCTAAAGCCATAGGCTCATCATCTACAATAAGTAAATTCAATATTCCTCCCCCTCTTTTTCCGAAACTAAATTTCTTTATTCAATATTTCCATTTTACACCAAATTTTTATATTTTCAATATTTCCATTTGTTGCTATATTGTTGCTATTTTTATGGTATAATTAATTTAACATACTAAACAAAGGAGGTTTGCCTATGAACAAAAGAAAACTTTTTAAAATATTGACATCATCACTTTTTATTTTTAATTTGATTTCAACATCAGTATTTGCCAATACGACAAATTATGGTATTTCTAGTTCGGTCTACCCTGAAATGTGCAATTCTAGTTATTGGATTTCAAAAATTGATGAGCCAAACAAAATCATTATGAACAGTAGTGATATTGTAAATTTTAACAACAATATAATTAACACCTCTGGAACAAATATGGCAAATCTTGAATGTGTTAATGAAAATTTTAACGGAGTTGAATTTGTCAACAACCTTTCTAACTTTACATTAAACGACACATTTTACATAAACGGGAATGTTATGTCTAAAGATTACATACAGAACATTAGAAACAATATTAAATATTCTGATGTTTCAAGTAATATGACTTTAAAATATGGTATAGTTGTAAATAGAACTGTTCTCAAGTACTATCCTGATTCTGCAAATTGGTCTTGGCGTTCTGATGAATGGGACTGGAATCAAAATTCTGCAACTTCTATGGAAGTGAATACCCCTATTATTGTATACTTTCAAACAGCCGATAAAAAATTCTCATATATAAGATGCGAATACTACAACGGTTGGGTTTCTAACGATAATATAGCAATATGCCAAAATCGAGAAGAATGGCTAAACGCCAAAAATCCAAAAGATTTTATTCTTGTTACAGCACCTAATATCCGTCTTGAAAAAGACGAAGTAGACACAGCTTTATCAGAAAAATTTCTTGGTATGGGTACAAAGCTAGAACTGGTTAAGTCAGAAAATTTACACTTTAACAATTATAGAACGAACTGGTTTAATTATACAGTTAAAGTACCTGCAAGAAATAATGACGGTAGCTACTGTACAAAATTAGCACTTATACCTTTAAATAGAGATGTACATATTGGTTACCTAGACTATACCAGAAAAAACACTTTAGACCTTGCTTTCAAATATTTAGGCAATAGATACGGTTGGGGTGGTTCTCTCAATTCTCGAGATTGTTCAGAACTGGTAATGTCTGTATACAGTTGTTTTGGATTTAAGCTACCAAGAGATGTTTCTACACAAAGTAAAATTCCTACTGCACAAAGTTTAGCTGGTATAACTGATTATGAAAAATCAGTAATTCTTGATAAAACCCCTGCCGGAGCAATATTACAGTTTAAAGGCCACGAAATGCTTTATTTAGGAAAAGTCGATGGCAAATATTATATACTAAACGCCTCAGGTTCTATAAATATAAACGGTGTAAATACATATATAAACACAATTACAATATACAGCTTAGATGTACTTCGTATAAACGGTGTATCTTTTTATTCATCTATTAACAATATTATAAACATAAAATAAACCGAGGTTTTAACTATGAAATTAAAGAAAATTTTAGCAACAACACTTTCCATTGTTATGCTTTCATCAGCTATGACAATATCCGCAAACTGTGGAACACCTACAAGGGAAGATATTATAACAAGTATTTATACACTTAAAGGTGTATCTTCTGAAAACAGCAACTATGGAAACAAGTTTTCTGACTGGTCAGAAGTAGATGAAAACTCAAAATCAGCTATGGAATGGGCTATTAAAAATGGTATTATCAAAGGATATAATGACAATACTATAAGACCTAAGCAAGAAATAAGTCAGCAGGAATACGAAACTATAATGAAAAGAGTTGCATCTATAACTACTGATAAGACTTCTGGAAACTATACAGATGAAATGAAGATAGAAAAAAAGGTAGACTTATCCCCTGAAGACGGTCCGGACTCTGTGGAAAGAATGGGTGACCACAAAAATTCCCCTTACTACAGCAATCTTGACTTTTACAATATGAAATCTACAGACAGCCTTACTATTCTTCACAATTTTAAAACTTATCAGCAGACTTCTGAAGTAAGCTGTGGTGCTTCCGCTGCCCTTATGGTTATGAATTGGTTTAACAAAGCCGACAATATAGACGAAAAAACACTTTGGGATAGCCGAACTGACCATTCTGACAAGCATATAGGAACTTGTCTTGAACAAATGATTGATATGTTCAAAAGTGTTGACGGTTTTAAATGCACAACTACATTTGATAAAAACAGCCTAGACAAAGAAACTATTCAGAACTTACTTAAAGCCGGTATTCCAATTATGATTGGTTGGAACGACTTTGGTGGTCATTGGCAGGTAATTATTGGCTACGATGATATGGGTACACCTGATTATCAGTTAGACGATGTTTTAATTGTAGCAGACCCTTATGATACAGGCGACCACAACCAAGATGGCTACGGTGTTTATCAATGGGCAAGATTTATAAATAACTTCACATTCTATAACTTCTTCCCTGAGGGCGAACCTAATGATAGCGTTTATATTACTGCATATCCAGAAGAAATGGCAGAAAAAGTAAGCTCTATAATTAAATAAATATTGTACTTAAAAAAGCTCAAAGACTAATTTATCTTTGAGCTTTTTTCTATTATTTCTGCAACTTTCTTTGCTTTGCTTTTTATAAAGTAATGGCCAGCATTTTTTAATGTAATTAAACTAAAATCATTTATGTAATTTTTCCACTTTTTAGCTTTATTACTATAGCCTAATGTAATTTTATCATTTTCTCCGAAAATTAATATAACTGCCCCTTTAATATTAATTCTATTTTCTTTATTAACATATTTGAAAAATCTATTGGTATCGTTTCTAAAAATTTTTTCTGATACCTTTTCAAAACATACCTGTTCTCCACCTAATTTTTCTAAAAAATAATTTATATATTTTCTATTTACAAAGCTCCAAGGGTTTATTGTTTTTCCCAATATTCTAGGAGCTTTTGTCGGTAGGCTTGCCCCTATAAACACATTATCTACAACTTTTCTATTACTTTCTAGGTATTTAGCAATCTCCAATGCCACGACACTACCTACACAAATTCCTATAACACTAAAGGAACTATAGCCCAACTTACAAAGTTCTTTTCCTATGTTCTCCCCAATATTTTCAACTGTTATATCTTTATTAAAAAACGAAGTATATACTCCTAAAACATCAAAATCCTTGATATATTCACACATACTTAAAAATATTTGAGGTTCGCCTCCACCATAGGGTACACATACCAGAGCTTTTTTGCTATTATTGCTTTTTAAAACTGTAAGCATTTTTCTACTATTTATGTTTTCAACTATTTTTCTAACAGTTCTAAACTCGTAAAAGTCACTAAACTTAATATCACTTTCTGAAACAGCATTTACAACTTTTATTACCCCCAAAGAATCAATACCCTTATTAAATAAATCGTCTTCAGGCATAATATTTTTGATTTCCGTTTCTCTTGCAATTACATCAATTAGCTTTCTTTCATTTTCAGTTGCATTAATATCTATTTTTTCATTTTCTAAAACAATTTCATAAAGTTTTTTATAATCAGTTTTGCCATTTTTATTTAGTGGAATACTTTCCACATTTTTAATTATTGTAGGCATTTCTCTATAGTTTAGTTTTATCCTAAGAACAGATTTTATATTATTGCAATTTCCAGTATAGACAGCACATAACATATCTTTATAGGCAAAAACTCTTACATCACTAACTCCAGATACAGACATAAACGCCTTTTCAATACTTTCAGGCTCTACTCTTATACCTTTTACTTTTAGCTGTCTATCTTTTCTGCCCTCATAATATATATTTCCATCTTTACCTATGTAACCAATATCCCCTGTATAATAAGCATATTCCCCATTTATATTCTTAAATCCACTTATATTTTTGTCTGTATACTCTCCTGTTTGTACACCAAAAATACAAATTTCTCCACTTTCCATAGGCGGAAGAACTGTTTCATTACTCATAATCTTAATTACACAATTATCTACTGGTAACCCTATAGGTATATTATCCTCCTCAAAGGTTACATCATAATATGTAACATCAACTGCACATTCAGTTGGTCCATAAAGGTTATGAAGTTTTGCATTAATAAAAACATCTTTAAAACCACACATTAATGGCAAAGTCAATTTTTCTCCACTAGCAAAAACATCTTCTACACAATCAATTTTCACATTGTTTTTAATGCAATAATCCAAAAATAGTTTAAGCATAGATGGTACAAAATGAATTATCTGTATTTTATGTTTTAAAATTGCCTCTAAAATTTTGTCTGGATATTTTTCATCTCCCTCATTTAGCATATACAGACTACCACCGAAGGCAAGGGACAAAAGTTCCCACATTGATACATCAAATACATTTGTTGTCTTTTGCAATACCCTTCTGGCAAGATTGTATTTTCTGTGCATCCACCACATTCTGTTGTAAATGGCATCTGCACTTATTTTTACACCCTTAGGAACACCTGAAGAACCTGATGTATACATTGTATAGGCGTATTTATTACTATCTACCACATTGGTTTTACTTTTACAAAATTTATTCTTATCTGTAATTACAATACTACACTTTTTCCTAAAAAACTCTGTTGTTTCCTTTGAATTATGCACACTTATTGGCATATACACACAACCAGCTTTTAATATTCCCATTAAAATTATGGGGAGAAAAACACTTCTTTCTACTTGTACACCAACGGTGCTACCATTTTCCACATTGTTTTCCATAAGAAAATCTACAACAGAGTTACTATACTGATTAAATTCTTCAAAAGTAATAGCTGTATTCTCATCTGTTAAAGCAATATTGTTGCCCTGTTCTTTTACTATTTTATCAAAACAGACTTGCACATTTCCTTTATCATAATTGTAGTAAGTAGAGTTAGTTTTTTCATATATTTCATTATCTCTTTCAGTAAATATACTGATTTTATCCAAACTTATATCTTTAATACCCTGTTTTGTAATATGCAATATTCTATCCAAAAGACATTCGGCGTAAAAATCAGAAAAAAGGCTTTTCTTATAGTGTAATTGGATTTCTACACTATTTTCCTTTTCATTGATATAAAATCTCATATTGCTATCACAATAACCATTAAATAATTCTCTTATTTTACCTATTTTTAAAGCAGGTATCAATTTTTCATTTCTGTAAGAAATAGAAATATCGTATAAATTACTATGTATATGTTGATTATTGTACAAATCTTTTTGACTATAAAAGCCATATTTCATAAGTTTAAATATAGTTTTTCCAATACTAAAACAAGTTTTAGAAAAGGAATTTTCAACACTTTCAATGGCAACTGGCATTGTATTTGCAACCATTGAAATATCATTTATATTATTACGATTTCTATTTAAAAATACACTACCAAAAACAACTTTATCCCTATTTTTTACTGTAGAAAAATACTTATAAATACTTCCTATAATAACCATACCAACTGAAATTTTATTTTTTTCAGCAAACAATTTTAGCTTATTGTACAATGCAGGTTTTATTAATATCTTTTTCACACCAGCCCTATAATCAAGGCTATTTTCTTTTGTACAAAAGGCATTTTCATTACTAATATATTTATCAAAAAAAGCAACAGCCTTTTCATACTTTTCTTTTGATATGCTTTCTTCATTTACAGTATGGCTTATTGCTATTTTCTTTTCATTTCTTTCTAAAATTTCTTGGAACTTTCTACATATATTTACCATTCCCATACCGTCACATATTATGTGATGAACATTTAAAAACAAAAAGTTTTTATCCTTAACAGTAATATAACAAATTTTAAAAAGCCATTTATCCTCTATTGTAAAAGATTCTTTTATTAACAAATCAGCCCATTTTTCCACTTCTTCTCTACTGTCAAAATAAAGGTGGTCAATAGGAAAATTTATTTCATCAGTAAAATACACATTTCCGTTTTCATCAACATTTTTTCTCAATGCTCTATTTTCTGCTACTAAAATTCTAAAATTATAGCAAAATTCATCATAATCTATATTTGTATCAAGGGTAACTAATCCACCTATATTGCATACAGCTGTATTACCACCAGCCCTATCCATATTAAAAATATTTTCTTCAAAGTTATTTAAACTGTATTTTTCCATAAAATCACCTATTCGGATTTATCTTTCCGATTCATTGGTCAGAACATTTTGCTTTGCAAAATGTGGC
>OGMK01000252.1_pt1 | contig 45271 bp, 31 predicted proteins | sample 1573151 | NCBI WGS metagenome assembly OGMK01 (sample SAMEA2581887, study PRJEB24529) | metagenome | biome: Human gut stool | place: China | collected 2011
AGTGGTTTGACTAGCTTGACCATCCCTTCCAGTGTTACTTCGATAGGTGAATCAGTTTTTTTTGGTTGCAGTGGTTTGACTAGCTTTACCATCCCTTCCAGTGTTACTTCGATAGGCTGGGGTGCTTTTTGTGGTTGCAGTGGCTTAACTTCTATTTATGTATATACAGAAAAACTACCAAATATGGGAAGTGACGTTTTTGCTGGCTGTGATGCAAAAAAATGTACAGTTTATGTGCCAAAAGGAACTTATGATGATTATTGGCTTTCTGAATTTGGTTATTTTGAGAACATCGTAGAGTTTGACCCAACAGGCATCAATAATGTAATCACCTCAAATGACGCCAAGGAACTCTCTCGCTATTCCCTAAATGGTCAGCGATTGTCTGCTCCTAGCAAGGGCTTGAACATCGTGAAGTATAGCGATGGTAGTGTGAAGAAGGTTGTTGTTCAATAATTTTCAACAATCAGTATACTCTATTTTTTCTAAATTGCGATATTATGGAAATGGATTATAAATGGCTTAGTGAGGAAGTCTTGGCAGTTGACAACCTTGCTCCTGCAAATATCATTACGGCTTCAACATATACTTTTGGAATGCTTTATGCAAAGGCAATTTTGAGGTTGTTGTCGCTTTTGGGAGCAAAAGAAGGGGCAAAACATAAGGAGGGTTTTGTTAGAGCGGAGTATTACTTGAATCCAAAGTATAAACATGCTATAGATTATCACTTGAAGTATCTTGTCCGTATCGGCTATTTTAAATATGAGGGAATCGTGGAAATGCCAGATTTCTATGAGTGTTGTTATTATAATGGCAATACATACACATTCTATGTCGATTATAGTGATGATAACCCTGACCCGAAAGGAAGTTCAAGTGATATTTCTTTCAGTGTTATCTTATTTTGGGAGCAATTATACAACTGCCTTTGTCGGGAATTTGAGGAAGTAAGGCGTATGAGGTAAAGTTATACCAAGAGATTAGTCTGATAAAATATGTCGGACTATAGATGAATCTAAGATTCGCAGATGAATATTTTTAATAACTTAAAAATTAAAATGATGATAGGACAAATTCTTCTAGCATTAGTTTTAATGGTATGTGTCAGAGTACACATATTTATTAAGCATTAAAAGCATTCTTTGCTATTTGCTACGGCAAATAAAAATGTTTTAGATATTGATGTGGTTTTCTGCATCTCATCGATTAGGCAACTATGGCAGTACTTGCCTTCTTAAAGATTTCTGCTATAGGGCACGAGCAATCGTGCCCTTTTTATGTTTCTAAAGAGTTAAATTGATGAAAAAGTTTGGCGTTATCAAGTAAAAAGTGTACTTTTGCTGCAAAAATATGTGTCTTGACACGAAAATTTTCAGCGAAATGATGTATTTTGAGCGCAAGGAATATCTAGATAAGCTCATCTCTGCCGAAGGCAATGGGATGATAAAGATTATCACTGGCATCCGCCGATGTGGTAAATCTTTTCTTCTTTTCAACATCTTTTGCAAGCATTTGCTTGAAAAAGGTGTTTCGGAAGACCATATCATACAAGTAAATCTTGAAGACCGTAGAAACAAGAAACTCCGTGACCCGGATGCTCTCTTAGAGTATATTGATGCTCAGATGGTTGACAAGGAGAAGTATTACATTCTTCTTGATGAGGTTCAGATGGTAAAGGAGTTTGAGGATGTGCTCAATTCTTATCTCCATGTAGAGAATGCTGAGGTGTACGTAACTGGTTCCAATGCCCGGTTCTTGTCAAAGGATGTAATCACAGAGTTCAGAGGGCGAGGATGGGAAATCCGAATTCATCCATTGAGCTTTTCTGAATACTTCGAGGTTGTAGGAGGAGAGATGCAACAAGCATTGGAAACCTATTATCTTTATGGTGGATTGCCTGCTGTGGTGCAGATGGAAAGCCCAGAAGCAAAGCAAAACTATCTTCGAGAGATTTATGAGACTGTTTATCTGAAAGATGTATTGGACCGAAATCGCTTGAAGAATCCAGAGGGAATGAAAGAGCTGGTACGTCTCCTTGCATCTACGATAGGTTCTTGTACCAATGTCTTGAAAATCTCCAATACGTTTAAGTCGGCTGGTGGAGTAGAGATAAGTGGCAATACTATCAGTAAGTATTTGGAATACCTGCAGGATTCCTTTGTCATCAGCGAGGCTTTGCGCTATGATGTGAAAGGTCGCAAGTACATAGGTGCTGGTACCAAGTATTACTTCGAGGACTTAGGTATTCGAAATGCCGTGCTTGATTTCCGACAGATAGAATACACTCATATTATGGAGAATGTTATCTATAACGAGCTTCGCAAACAAGGCTATGGTGTGGATGTCGGTGTAGTGGAGAGCTTCAGGCGGGATGAGAATGGCAAGCTGCAGCGTAGGAATCTTGAGATTGATTTCGTGGTGAACCGTCATGATGAACGTCTCTATATCCAGTCGGCTTACGCCTTGCCTGATAAGGAGAAGGTAGATCAGGAGCAGGCTTCTCTTTTGAATGTAAACGATGGCTTCCGCAAACTGATTATCGTAGGGGATAGATATCGTTCGGGTTATAATGAAGAAGGCATTCTGATGATGAGCCTCTCCGATTTCCTCTTGGGGAAAGAAAATAAGAGCTAGATTGTCTTGAAGAAATATCAAGGGCGGAAGAACAACTGGGGTTAACAGAGTTAACAGTTAACAGTTGTTTTTCCGCTCTTTCTTTTGTTTCTGAGTAGTTCGTTTATAGGCTTTCTATTCCTTCCTTAATATCAAAAATGTGCAAGTTTGCCACTTTTTGATATGAGAAATGTGCAAGTTTGCCGAAAAATCATATTAATGGGAATTTTCAACTATCGCCTTTAACTCTTCCAGGTTATCCGCTACTTCTATCACATCTCGCCAATCACCACGAATCATGCTTTTCTCTGCCATATCGTCCAAAAGGGCGATGGTGGAGTTCCAGAAGCCTTTCATGTTGTAGAGAATCACCATCTTGTGATGGTAGCCGATGGTGTGGGCAGCAGCGATGGTGAAGATTTCATCCAGGGTGCCGACGCCGCCAGGAAGGGCTACGAAGATGTCGCTCTGGGCAAGCATCAGGTCCTTGCGGTCGCTGAGATTATCACACGGAATCTCGATGTCGAGGTCAGGGAAGGTTCTGCCGCCTCGCTCTACAAGCGTAGGTACTACACCGATGGTTCTGCCGCCATTCGCCTTCACTGCCTTGCCGATGCAATCCATCAGACCGGAGTTGCAGCCGCCGAAAACAAGGTCGTGGCCGTTCTCAGCCATCCACTTTCCCATCTCTTCAGTCAATGTGAAGAAGTCGGGGTCGATATTCTTATTTGCTGAACAAAAAACTGCTATTTTCATATTGCTTTATCTTCTATTTGATGATGTTTTATCTGTTATTTATAAATGTTTTAGGCAAAGGTACGCAAAAATATCGAGATTATTGGGCTCTTTTTGCGGATAATTTCTTAATTTTGCAAACAATAACTAATCTTATAAACAGGAAGAAAGATTTCTAACAAAACAAGACAAGAGAATGAAAAGGATTATCACATATAGTATCATCGCATTGTTGCAGGCGTCTGTGGCGCTTGCTCAGACCTCAGTATCGCTTGCACAAACCCCTTCGAAGCCGAAGCTTCAGAAGCGGGAGAAGTATGAATGGCAGGGAGAGATTCCTACCTATGTAGAAACGCTGAAGAAGGAACTGACCTATCCGATGGCTTGGGGAAACAGTCCGATCAGAAACTTCAAGAAGTGGAAAAAAGCGGCAAGGGCGAAGGTGTTTGAATGCATGATGACACCTCCGAAAGCGGCTGCGGCTTGGAATATGGAAGTATTGGGCGAGGAACAGAGAGACGGATATAAGGCGCAGAAAATCGCCTTTAATATCAACGCCTATTCCCGTATTACGGCTTATCTCCTGATTCCGGATGGCAAGGGACCGTTCCCAACAGTCAATGCGCTTCATGATCATGGTGCCCATCTCTTTATCGGAAAGGAGAAGATGATTCGTCCTTTCTTTACTCCGGAAGAAAAAGATTCCCCTACGAAGCAGGCACTCTGTCAGGAGATCTTGGATGATGCGGATGCGTGGGCAAAGCAACTTTACGATAATCAGTACGTGGGCGATTATCTGGCGAAACATGGTTACGTAGTCTTTTCGGCAGACGCTCCGATGTGGGGAGAACGAGGCCGAAAGGAGGGCGTGGATAGAAACAAATACGACCTGATAGCCGGCAACATGATGATGTTGGGTAGAGACCTCTCTGCCTTCATGACTTACGATGATATTTCCAGCACCGAGTTCCTGGCTTCGCTGCCGATGGTGGATGCGAAGCGTATCGGGTGCGTGGGGTGTTCGATGGGAGCCTATCGTTCGTGGATGCTCTCTGCATTATCGGATAGAATCAAGGCGGGTGCTTCCATCTGCTGGATGATTACCACCGATGCGCAGCTTACCCGGAGATTCGGAAGAAAGGAGAATGGCGGTTTTGCGAATTGCATTCCGGGTCTTCGCCAATATCTCGACTATCCTCACATCGCCTCCCTCGCCTGTCCGAAGCCGATGCTTTTCATCAATGGCACAAAAGATAAGCTCTTCCCGGTGCCTGGTGTAAAAGATGCTTTCGCCGAAATGCACAAGGTTTGGAAGAGTCAGGGAGCAGATAATCTGCTGGATACGGAGCTTTGGGAAATCCCTCATTCCTGCGGACTGAAGGCACAGGAGAAAATGCTGGAGTTTCTGGATAAGAATTTGAAATAGGGGTTAACAGAGTTAACAGTTAACAGCTGTTTTTCCGCTCTTTCTTCTATAAATCTGTAAAAGTCTACTACGCTAACCCCTTAAAAAATGGCGTTAGCGTAGTAAACTTTTTGAGTATGCTGAATGCGTCTTTACCACAACTCCTTAGGAGACAGGTCTTTATCCTTTCTACCCATCAGGTAGTAATCGGCAAGGAACTGGAGGTTTGCCTGCGTAATCTTCAAGCCTTCTTCCTTTACATACTGGCTCGTAAAGATGTTTGCGTCAGGAATCAGGTTGTTTTCTATCAGTTTGCAGACAATTTCGTAAGGGAATGGGAGACCATTGCCGCTGATAATGCCAAAGCTGTCGGTCTCTGCACGCTCCTGTACATAGTATGGGTTCTCAGGCGATGCGATGCAATGAGCCAGACCGAAACTGATGTTGATGCCTGTGTATGGACTTCCGCTTAAGATGATGCCTTTCTCGTATTTCTGAGGGAATCGGATGTCCTTTGGCAACTCGAATTCAATCTCCTTGAGGAATTCCTTCAGCGTCTTCACATCTTCCAGGAAGATGAACTTGTCTTCGTATCCCTTCGCCTTGAGCAGATTGTAGTCGTGAATCGCCTTCTCATGATCCACCTTTTCATATTGCTCAGTAGCCTTCTTTCTGAACTCCTCATCCTCCCAGAGCTTGTGGGTAGGCATGTTCCTGCAAATCTTGCAGAGCCATTCGTAAGAAGTGAGCGCCAGGAGATTGTTTCTGCCGACGATGGTCATTTCCATCTGCACAGAATAAGCGAGCGGTTCGGTGAGACCCTGAGGCGAGTTTGCCATCTGCTGGAGGGTAAACTGCAGGCGCTTCTGGTTGCCTACGTTGAAATAGCAACCATAATGGAACCACGCCAGGGTGTCGCGACGGTGAATCTCATCCAACTCCTTGTTCTTCTCGATGTCCTCTTCGGTCGTTTCAGCGTTGCCCTCTATCTCAGGCATTTCGCTGAGATAAGTCAGAAGACGCTCGTTTTCCGGAGCCGTTTCATACTCTCTGTCGAGAATGTTGTAGGCAAGTTTGGCAGCCAGTTCCAGGGTTCCGAAGAGGAAAGGAACGGCTTCCTGTACGAAACTGCTCTGCTGGTAATGGTGCCAGAGCAGGAACTTGACATCAGCGATGTTGATTTCCTCAGGGTCGTAAGCCGGGTCATCTTCGTTGAGCGTACTCTTGATGAATTCGCTTTCTTTCTCATAGAAAGGAATGTAGGTGCCGTAGCGCTGCTTGCATTCTTCCGTGAAAGTTTTCCAGATGCCTGTGCCCGAAATCACATCTTCGAAATAACCGGCAATGCTGAGTGCCAGCTGCTTGGCTTCATCCATATTCTTGAAGTTATGGGTGTAGCACGCCTCGTCAAGAGCGTGGTATATTTCGTTGGCGAGTTCTGTATAATACAGATCTGTTTCGTCTGCTTTTTCGTATGGATGCAAAGCAATCCATTCTTGGGTGAAAATAACTTTTTTCATATATTTCAAGTTTTCTTGGTTATCTGCTTGTTGTAACTTTCATGCAAAGGTAATAAAATATTGCAGAAATCTGCAAGAAACTCACATTTTTTTCGTATCTTTGCACCCGAATTTAGGCAATCTTAATAAATGCGTGGGATTGCCGCAAGCGTTTCGGAAGGATTTTGCACCCTAATTCATGGCTGGGAGGGTGAATTCGGCCTTCCATTTTGATTATAATGAATTAAGGTTAAAAAGATTTGAAGACATTTGAAGAATTAGGCGTGAGCGAGGAGATTCGCCGTGCCATCGAAGAGCTTGGATTTGAGAATCCAATGCCAGTTCAGGAAGAAGTAATCCCATATTTGCTTGGTAATAAGAACGACGTGATTGCGTTGGCGCAGACCGGTACGGGTAAGACTGCATCTTACGGTATTCCGGTTATCCAGAAAACTGATGCCAGCAGCAAGCAGACACAGGCTATCATCCTCAGTCCTACACGTGAGCTCTGCCTCCAGATAGCAGACGATTTGAACAGCTTTGCCAAGTACATCGACGGTTTGCATATTGCCGCAGTTTATGGCGGTACCGACATCGGAAGCCAGATTCGCACCCTGAAGCATGGTGTGCAGATTATCGTGGCTACCCCTGGCCGTCTGCTCGATTTGATTAATCGTGGCGTGGCTCAGTTGGAGAACGTGAACAACGTGGTGCTTGATGAGGCTGACGAGATGCTGAACATGGGCTTCTCTGAGAGCATCAATGCCATCTTCGAGAACGTTCCGGAGGATAGAAACACCCTGCTCTTCTCGGCTACCATGAGCAAGGACATCGAGAAGATTGCCCTCAACTACCTGCACGACCACAAGGAAATCGTAGTGGGTTCGCGCAACGAGGGTGCTGAGCATGTAAACCACATCTACTATCTGGTAAATGCCAAGGACAAGTATCTCGCCCTGAAGCGCGTGGTGGATTTCTATCCACGCATCTTTGCAATTATCTTCTGCCGCACCAAGCTGGAGACTCAGGATATTGCAGATAAGCTGATTAAGGACGGCTATAATGCAGAGGCACTGCACGGCGACTTGAGTCAGCAGCAGCGTGACCTCACCATGCAGAAGTTCCGCAACCATACCGTTCAGTTCCTGGTGGCTACCGATGTGGCTGCCCGTGGTCTGGACGTAGATGATCTGACTCACGTTATCAACTATGGTTTGCCTGATGATGTGGCAAGCTACACCCACCGAAGCGGTCGTACCGGTCGTGCCGGAAAGAAGGGAACATCCATCTCTATCATCCATACCAGAGAGAAGTTCAAGGTTCGCCAGATAGAGAAGCAGATTGGCAAGGACTTCGTGGATGGCGTATTGCCAACCCCAGAGGAAATCTGCAAGAAGCAGCTCTTCAAGACCATGGACGACATTATGAAGACCGATGTGGATGAGAATCAGATTGAACCATACATGGCTGAAATCAACCGCCAGTTTGAGTACATCGACAAGGAGGACATCATCAAGAAGATGGTGACCATCACCTTCGGTAAGTTCCTCGATTACTATAAGAATGCTCCTGAGATTATCAAGCCTGAGACCGGCAAGGGTTCCCGTGGCGGCGAAGGTCGTGGAAGTCGTGGCGAAGGCCGTGGCAAGGTTTCCAATGGTCGCAGAAAGCATGAGACTGAGGTTGGTTTCAAGAGACTGTTCATCAACCTGGGTAAGGCAGATGGTTTCTATCCGGGCGAAATCATGCAGTATCTGAACAAGCACGTGAAGGGTCGCCAGGAGGTGGGTCACATCGACCTGCTGAGTAAGTTTGCCTACATCGAGGTGCCTGAGGAGGATGCGAAGCGCGTGATGAAGGCTTTGAACGGTACTGAGTATAAGGGCAGAACCGTGAGATGTAACGATGCTGATGAGGAAGGTCATGGCAGAGCAGCCCGCGGAGGACGCAGTTCTGAGGGCAGAGGCGGTCGTTCTTCAGAAAGAGGCGGACGCAGCCGCAGAGGTTCTTCTGATGATGCTAGAGACTCTCGAGATGCTCGTGGAAAGGGAGGACGTGGAAGCCGTGGCGGCAGAAAGTCTCGCCCTCAGGAGGATACAGGCGATTGGCGCCAGTTCTTCCAGAACAACGACAACGTGAAGTTCAAGGGTGAGGAGCCAAACTTCGAGGAAGAAGGTTGGGCTCGTCGCAGACCTAAGAAGAAGTAATTTAGGCAGCGATTTATAATAAGATGAAAGTCTGCATCAAAGGGATGTTTTGATGCAATATCCATATTTTGCGGTAAAAATACAGCAATTTCTTTGGTAAATTGCGGTGTTTTTACCGCAATTTTTGTATATTTGCAGCCGTAAACATCAAATTTATTATATTTTTATACGCAATTTTAACCCTAAAAGATATTCTGTAATAAGTTAATGAAGAAATCTATTCTTATCGCTTGTCTGGGACTGGTAAGTCTGGGCTTGCAAGCACAGAGCATTTCGCTCGCTGGTAAATGGAATGTGGAGTTGGGAAAGAGCGGTAGTGCTTTTGCCAAGAGTAAGCGTGTCTCGCAGGGTGAGGTGAAGCGTGCCATCCTTCCCGGCACCATCGATACGAACCATCTGGGATTCGCTCCGAAAGATACGATGGAAACAACGCATCTTACGAGGCTCTATGCCTATAAAGGAGCTGCAAGATATTCCAGAACAATCAATATCCCGAAGGACTGGAAGAAGAAGCCGGTAGAACTCTTCCTGGAGCGTACCCGACCGACATGGGTGTATGTGGATGGAGAACTGGTGGATTCCTGCAACTTCATCTCTACTCCCCAGCGCTATCTTCTGCCAAAGAAGGTGAAGCCGGGCAAGCATCTCCTGGAAATCGTGGTGGATAATGGGAGAAGTGTGCCTGAGCAGGTTTACGGCTCCAGCCATGCTTATACGGAAGATACGCAGACCAACTGGAATGGAATTATCGGAAGGATAGAACTCCAGCTAGCCAGCTCTGTAGAGAGCAAATCTGCAGAAACTCTAACAGGAGCAATCCCTAGCCGTTCTGTAGCTTCTCCTTCCGCCCTTCAGATGCCTGATTTCGCCAAGGATTTTCATATCAAGGGCGCTCACTTTTACGCCAATGGCCATAGGATATTCCTCCGTGGCAAGCACGATGCGGCTGTATGGCCGCTGACGGGACATGTGGAAATGAGCGTGGAAGGCTGGATGAAGTATCTCGGAACCTGCAAGAAGTATGGAATCAACCATGTGCGCTTTCATTCCTGGTGCCCACCGGAGGCGGCTTTCGTGGCAGCGGACAGCCTGGGAATCTATCTCCAGCCGGAGCTTCCTTTCTGGGGGGCTTTTGATAAGAAGGATGAAAGGCTGATGGCGTTCCTGCATCAGGAAGGCGAGAACATCCTCAGAGAATACGGTCATCATCCATCTTTCAGAATGATGGCGCTGGGGAATGAACTCTGGGGAGATATCGACAAGATGAAGGAGTTTGTGGATGATTTCCGCAAGATTGCGCCCGATAAATACTATACTTTTGGAAGCAATTACTATCTCGGTTATCAGGGAATAAAAGAAGGAATGGATTACTTCACCACTTGCCGCATCGGAGGCGAGGGATGGGGCAAATACAATACTCATACCCGTGGTTCCTTCTCGTTTGCCGATGCTTACGATGGAGGAATGATCAATCATTTCCATCCTAATTCTACGATGAATTTTGATGAGGCTTGCGATAAGGCAGGAATCCCTATCATTTCTCACGAAACAGGACAGTTTCAGACCTATCCTGACTATCGGGAAATGAAGAAATACACCGGAGTGCTTCATCCTTATAACTTTGAAGTGTTCCGCCGCAGGCTGGCTGCTGCTGGAATGCTCTCGCAGGCTGATGATTTCCACAAGGCTTCGGGCTTATGGAGCGTGAAACTCTATAAAGCCGATATAGAGATGGATTTGAGAACCCGGAATATGGCGGGCTTCCAACTGCTCGATATTCAGGATTATCCCGGTCAGGGAAGTGCTTTCGTAGGCATCCTCGATGCGTTTATGGAGAGTAAGGGAATCACTACGCCCGAGGAATGGCGTCAGTGGTGTTCGCCTGTGGTGCCTTTGTTGGTGACAGACAGATTCTGCTATGAGGAGAATGACACGATGAAGGCGAAGATTCAAATCGCCAATTATGGGGGAGAGTCTTTGAAGGGCAAGAAAGTGGAATGGAAGTTGGATTATGCCAAAGACGAACGTTATCCAAACGAGTCCAGTGTAGCCGAAACTCTTACTCATTTGAATCAGCCTTCTCCTTTGGCACAAGGCGAGATAACTATCCATACCGACGAGGAGGGATGGATAGATGTTGGCGAGATCGTTCATAAGATGAAAGTGAAAGCCAACGGAATTGACGATGGGGATGGTAAGTGCTTGGACGTGTATGTGGGTTCTCGCAAACTGACCCTCTCCTTGTATATATATGAAGGTGAACTTGATGCGACAAGATATTCCAATACTTACGACCTTTGGGTTTATACGACCCCAAAGAATATCGACTATCTGAAAAAGCAAGTCGTTATTGCCAAGGATTTGACTTCCGATGTCGTCAAGAAACTAGAAAAGGGAGCAAAGGTGCTTTGGCTTCCTACGACTTCCAGCCATTTCGTGGCTGCAGATGATACGCTTTCTCAGTCAGATAATGCCACACCTTATACCGTGGGTGGACTCTTCCAGACCGATTACTGGAACTATCGCATGTTCAAGACCATCTGCGAGAACAACAAGAAGAAGGTTTCTCCAGGAACCCTGGGCATTCTTACGAATCCGGAACATCCGATATTCAAGGGATTCCCTACGGAAATGCACACCAACTGGCAATGGTTCCCGATAATCAAGGAATCGCATCCGCTGGTGCTTGACAACTTCGCCAAGGATTATCGCCCGGTAGTTCAGGTGATAGACAATATCGAGCGGAATCATAAGTTGGGTTTGGTGATGGAATGGAAGGTGAGAGCCGGAAAGCTCCTCATCTGCATGAGCGATTTGGAGAAGGCTGCCAAATATCCAGAGGGTAGGGCTTTCTACGAGAGCGTGTTGGGTTATATGCAATCAGATGAGTTCAATCCAGCTGCAGAAATAACGATGGATGAATTGAAGAAGAAACTCGCCGAGAAGCCTCGTCAGGTTTCATTGAAGGAACTGAATAATATCTCGCAGTATTAGTTGAGAAACTATAAGAAAAAACAAGAGCGGAAAGCCAGGAGTTAACAGGTTAACAGTTAACAGCTGATTTTCCGCTCTTTTTATATCATCCTGAGACTAATCTTTATCCCAGGATAAATCATTCTATCATCTCTATTGATTCAGAGATAGGATTTACTTCGCATTGATTTCCTTCAAGAGGCGGTCTGCGTGTCCCCACTTATCCATCAGGTAGAGCACATAGCGAATATCCACACCAATGCAGCGAGCCAGGCGCTTGTCGAAGTTGATGTCAGAGCTGAGGCTGTCCCAGTTGCCATCGAAGGCAAGACCAATCAACTCGCCCTTGCCGTTGAACATAGGGCTACCAGAGTTACCGCCGGTAATATCGTTGTTGGTAAGGAAGCAGAGCTGCATCTTGCCAGTCGTCTTATCCTGATACTTGCCGAAATCCTTCTCAGAGAGAAGCTCGTGCATGATAGGCTCAGCGTAGTAATCGATTACCTTATCGCCCTGCTTCATCTTCTCAACGAGGCTCTCGGCTGTGGTATAATAGCCTGATGGCTTTCCACCGAGGTCGAAACCGCCTACCTGACCGTAGCTCAATCGCATGGTGAAGTTGGCGTCGCTGTAGTGAGGCATGTCCTCCTCCATACGGAGCTTGGCAGCGCAGAGATACTTCTCCTGCTCGGCGATGCTATCGTTGATGCTGCCCATCTGAGCAGCGAAATCTGCAAATACATCGTTCAGATCCATACCGAAGCTTACGCCTGGATCCTTCTCATATCCCTTCTTGTTGAAATAGAGCTTGGCGCCCTTCTTCATGATGAGCGACTTCTCCCAGAGATAATCCACATACTTGGCGTAATTGCCGCCAAACTCAGTGTCGATGGTCTTGTAGAACTTAGGCAACCACTTGGCATCTACGTGCTCCTTGTAGTTCTTCAGAAGGGTAGCGAGCACTTCCTTATCGAGCGCCATATCCCATTCTGCAGAGTTATCTTCAAACTCATGATACTGCTTCTTCTTGTTCTTCTCAGGACCCTTCACCTCCATGTTGGTCTGGAGCTTGATGGCACGGGTAGAGAACTCGATATTGCTTCTTCTTGTGAAAGATTCAGCGAAGTTGGTCCAGGCGTACTTCACGTCTGCGCTCTCCTTGTAGAGCTTGGCGAGCTTATCGAAATCTACCTTGTGGGCGAGATCGTTGGCAGCCTTGGCTGTATCCTGCCAAGCACGGAGACGGGTTTCGTACTCACGCTTCAGATTAACGATGCCGATAGAGTCGATACACTTGTTCATGCCGATGGCATTCTTCCAGTAGTTGGAGCTCTGGGCGTACTTGCTGTCATACTTGATGCGCACAGCCTCGTCGGCACGCATGTGCTTCTGCATCACCTCCTGCTTTACGCCACGAACCTGGGCACGAGGCGCATTCTCTGCATCGCGCATGGTCTGGATTCCGTAGCTTGAAAGATAGCGCTCTGTGCTGCCTGGGTAACCTATGGTCATCGCATAGTCACCATCCTTATAACCCTGGAGAGAAACCTGAGCCCAACGCTTAGGATGATAAGGCACATTGTCCTTGCTGTAGGCAGCAGGACCATTGGTCTTAGGGTCGGCATAGATGCGGAATACAGAGAAGTCGCAGGTCTGGCGAGGCCACATCCAGTTGTCTGTATCGCCACCAAACTTACCCATAGACTTTGGTACGGTGAAAACCAGACGCAGGTCGGTGAAGTCGCGGTAAGTAGTAGCGTACCACTTGTTGCCCTCGTAGAAAGGCTGAACGGTGATATGAAGGGTAGAATCGTTCTTCTTCGCCTCTTTGGTCATCTCGTTCTCCAGAGAATCGATGAGTTCATCGCGCTTTTTGTTGTCGAGTTTCTCGTATCCGAGGCTCATCACCTTATCGGTTACATCCTTCTGTTCAACCATAAAGCTGACGAACATATTCTCGTTAGGCAATTCCTCTGCGTAAGATTTTGCAAAGAAACCGTTGAGCATATAGTCGTGCTCCACGGTAGAGTGGCTTCTGATAGCCTCGAAACCGCAATGGTGGTTGGTAAATACCAAACCGTCTGGAGAAACGACTACGCCTGAGCAATAGCCAGAGAAGTTAACCACAGCATTCTTCAAGGCGTTCTCGCCGTTGTAGAGCTGGTCGTAAGTCATACTGAAGCCTTCGCGCTGCATCATCTCATACACAGCGTTAGGCAAGTTGTAAATTGTCCACATTCCCTCGTCAGCGTGAGCGGTGTTGATTCCGCAGAACGCCATGATAGAGGCGATAAGGACCGTTGCTTTTTTCTTCATTACTTGTTTTTGTTTTCTATTTATATTATGATGTTATTTATTCTTTTTCTCATACCATTCTTTCCAAGTCTTTGCCAGCTCTGTCATCCGATATTGCTGGCGTGGATGTCTTGGGGTGTTTGGATATTTCATCTCCAAGGCTCCTTCGGCTAGGGCTGGGGTAATGTATTCTTTTCTAAATCTGGTTCTGTTCTTTAATCCAAACAGGTTCATTATATCGCCGATGGATAGATAATCTTTATTTATACGTATTATGAGTTCTTCTACTTGGGACGAACTTGGGACGAACTTGGGACATTTTCTTCTCCTTCTTTATTTATGAAGTTGTTTTTCTGTCCACTTCCTGTTTGAGAATTTAAGTTCGGCTGCTCTTTCCAATCATCAGTCGGCCGGATATGCAAATATCTGTTCTTGAGAACCCAACCATCTTTTAGGAGTAAGTTCCTGAAGAAACGAACCAGGTAGATAGGAGAGTAATCAATGCCTTTCTGAATATTGCGATAGTTGGCACGAACCAGGGCATTGCGGAAATACCAGGAGTGTTTGGCAAACATTTCATTGTTCCCGCAAGCGCTTGAATTGAGCTAAGCACTCCTCTAGCGAAAGCGGATGCTCTCGCCAATAAGCCATGCTCTTTTGCATCTGGGCATTGACTTTCTTGTGATAATCGTTCAGTTGTATCTCCATCCATTTATGTATTATATTGTTAGAATATTACGTTTGCAAAGTTACGACTATTTCCCGAAACTTCCAAGGCTTCGCTTGATTTTCTTCATAATTTGCCTTTTTGCTGATAATAATCCTGGGGATAGAACCTCCTGCTCCAGCATATCCAGGGCCATTCTTAACTCTTCGAGGAGTTCGGGATAGTACTTCATCTGCTCGTAGGCGAGCTTCATGCAGTAGCAGCGGATGGCGTAGGGCTGGGAACAGGCGGTAATCTTGGCGATGCAGAAATCGATGAAATCAGAACGGAGTGATTCTTCCTCGAAAGGCTGACGGAGAAGGAGTTGAAGCATCAGGCGGCGCCTGGTCTCATTCTTCTCTACGAGAACTCTATCTATCAGTTCGTCATGCTTCTGAAAGAGCCATAGGTTGTTGGCTTCATCGAAATGGCTTAAAGCCCAAAGCGCATTGAACGATACACGGTCGTTTTCATCGAAGGTGAGCTGGTAAAGCTCTTCCTTCCGGTGGTCGTTCTCCTTACCTCGTGTCATGATGCATATCTTGTTGATATCGTTCATATTGATCTTGTCCTGTAGTATCTTTCTCATGCTCTTTATTTTTTATGAGGGAATAATCGTTGCAAAGATATACTTTTATGAGGAAATAACGAAAAGGAAGATTACTTTTTTTTGAGAATTCTCAGACTATTTCTTGTTTTTGAGGTATAGAATGGGAGCAAAAGTCAAGTTGAACAATCGATGGATTCATAGTTGTACGTCTAAAGGTTTATAGTTGTACAACTGAGGGGTGTGTAGTTGTACAACTAAAAGGTGTACAGTCGTACAACTAAAGGGGGTATAGTTGTACGATTAAAAGGTGTTGTCACTAGGCTCGGCAGACCTGCTGACTAGGCTCAGCAGAGCTGCTGAGCCTAGTGGCAACTTTCCAGAAGCAGTCTCCTTGAACTCCATATTCTATCTCTTTGAACATGATCAGACGTCTTCTTTCACTTGCGGAGTCGTCTTCTTCAGCTTGCGGAGCCGTATCCTTCGGTTAACGGAGCCGTATCCTTCAGCTTGCATAGCCGTATCCTTCAAAATACTCAGTCGTCTCGTTTCGTTCACTCAGCCGTTTGCTTTAGCTCTTACAGGGCGCCTTGCTGGCTGCTATTATATCCTGAGTATTGCTCGGGACCAGGAACATTGGGTCCTTTTGTCTATTCTTGAACTGCATGCGAAGGTTCTGTATAATATAAACAAAAGAAGTCCGTGGACTTGCGCATTGTCCGCGGACTTCTTGGAATATAATCTCAATGATTGGAATCTCTTACTTTCTAAAGTATTTACCCACCACCGGCAGACTCTTCAATGGGAAATCCTTCTTCACGAGATAAGCGGCGAAGATGAGGATGAGCACCGTGTTGATGGCGCAGGCGATGGCGGTAGAGAAGTGTCTGTTAGCCTCGGTCATTCCTGCGAAGAGGATGAGGGCGAGAACCACATAAATCATAATCTCCTTCACCGGATAGTTGATAGGATACTTCTTCTGACCTACAAAGTAGGAGAGAAGCATGGCTGTTCCATATCCAGCAAAACCAGCCCAGGCACAGGCAATGTAACCATAGACAGGTACGAAGAGAACGTTGATGGCAATCAATACCAGGCAACCGATGCCCGAGAAGTAAGCACCCCAGATGGTCTTGTCGATGAGCTTGTACCAGAAACTGAGGTTGAAATATACTCCCATCATGATTTCGGCAGCCATTACGATAGGCACTACCTTCAAACCATCCCAGTAGTCGCGACCGATGATGTGGCGCAATACATTCAGATAACCTACTACCACCAGGAAAGCCAAGAGGGTGAAGATGACGAAATACTTCATCGCCGAAGCGTAAGTCTGTCGGTTGTCCTTATCCTTCGCCTTGCCGAATACGAATGGCTCGTAAGCATAGCGGAAAGCCTGGGTAATCATCGCCATGATCATCGCAATCTTGCTGGCTGCTCCGTAGATTCCGAGCTGCGCATGCGCGTCGCCCTTCTCATAGATGTAAGGGAAGAGAATCTTGTCGGCTGTCTGGTTCAGAATACCGGCAATACCGAGCACGAGGATTGGCCAACTGTAGCCCATCATCTTCCTGACGAGCACCTTACATTCGCTCCAGGAGCATTTCTCGCCCATGAATCCTTCCTTCAGTTCCTTGTAGAAACAGAAGGTGATGGATGCGGTGCAAACCAGGTTGATGTAGAAAGCATAACCCACATCGTGACCATCCATGATGACGTAGTAAACCAGGTTGAGCGCAATGTTCAGACCGATGAAGAGCAACTTGAAGGCGGCAAACTTCAATGGGCGCTTCCTGTATCTGAGGTAAGCGAACGGGATGCACTGGAAGGCATCAATAGCCACGGTTACGAACATGGTCCATACATAAGCCGGATGGTCGGCGTAGCCCATCGCATCGCTCAAAGGCGTGATGAAGAGGAATACCAGGGCGATGAAGAGTAGGGAAGTAAAGCCCACCATGCTCAATACCGTGTGATAAACCTTTTCTGAGTTTTCTCCCTCCTTGTTGACAAAACGGAAGAAGGTGGTCTCCATTCCGTAGGTCAGGATAACGAGGAGTAACGCCGTATAGGCGTACATGTTGGTGATGACACCATAACCACCACTTGCGGCGCTGATCTTTGCCGTATAGAGTGGTACAAGCAGATAGTTGAGGAATCTGCCGATGATACTGCTCAAACCATAGATGGCTGTATCCTTTGCGAGTGATTTTAAACTTGCCATTATCTTAATGTTGAATGTTAAGTGTTAAATGTTAAATTGGGCTTGCGCCGTCATTCAAAGATTATCTGTGTAAATCTGTGAAATCTGTGGGAGACTCTTATCCGAAGAATAAATAAGCAACCGTTATAGCTGCGATGACTCCTGCCAAATCGGCAAGCAAGCCGCAAGCCACGGCGTGGCGGGTATTCCTGATGCTTACGCTTCCGAAATATACAGCCAATATATAGAAGGTGGTATCGGTGGAACCCTGGAAGATGCAGCTCAATCTGCCCACAAACGAATCAGGACCATAGTTCTTCATCGCCTCCAGCATCATGCCTCGTGCACCACTTCCCGACAGCGGTTTCATGATGGCGGTAGGCAGGGCACCTACGAAATCGGCGTTCAAGCCGCATTGTTCTACCGACCACGAAATGCCTTGAATCACCATATCCATCGCTCCCGAAGCACGGAACACGCCGATGCCCACGAGAATCGCTACAAGATAAGGGATAATCTTCACCGCCGTAGTAAAACCTTCCTTCGCTCCCTCGATAAATGCATCATAAACATTCACCTTCTTCCAGAATCCCGCCAGGATGAAGCAGAGGATGATGCCCAGGAGAATCATATTCGAAGCCAAGGTGGTAACCGTGTTCATCGTATCCTTGTCCATCTGTCCGAATCCCCAGATGATGATGCCAACGAAGGCGCACATTCCCAACAGAGTAGCGAGCAATACCGGCTGCAGGATGTTGATGCGCTGCCAGAGCGAAGTGATGATGATTCCGGCAAGCGTAGCCACGAGCGTAGCCATCAGGATAGGGATGAAGACATCCGTAGGCTGGGCTGCACCATAGGAGGCACGGAAGGCGAGGATGGTGGTAGGGATGATGGTGAGTCCTGAGGTGTTCAGAACCAGGAACATAATCATCGGATTCGTTGCCGTATCCTTTTTCGTGTTGAGCTCCTGCATCTGCTGCATCGCCTTCAATCCGGTAGGCGTCGCCGCATTATCGAGTCCCAGCATATTCGAAGCGATATTCATGAAGATGCTTCCCATCACCGGATGGTTCTTCGGAATATCGGGGAAGAGACGGGTGAAAACCGGGCTTAGTGCTCGGGCCAATACATTCACTACTCCCGCCTTCTCTCCAATCTTCATGATGCCAAGCCAGAGGGCGAGCACGCCCGTCAGTCCGAGAGAAATCTCGAAGGCATTCTTGGATGAGTCGAAGGTGGAATCTACAATCTTCTGGAAGATAGTTGTATCTCCCATTGCCAATCCGATGAGTGCGAAGATGAACGCAATCACGAAAAATGCTATCCAAATGTAATTTAAAACCATATTCTGTTTATGCTTTCTTAATCGTTGTTATTGCTAGTGGAATTCTTTGCGGATTGCTCTTTCAAATCGGAGAGCCACTTCACATAGTTGCTATCCGCCATAATAGATTCGCTATTCACGAATTGGGGTATGCTATTCTTTTCTGCCATATCGTTTACTCTTCTGTTTTATTTGTTGCTTTTCCAAGCACGGGTGCAAAAGTACAATAAAAATTTCGCATAGCGTGGTTAAATACAGAAAAATCCCTCAGAGAGGGAAGATTTTGATGAATTTTATCCCTCAATGAGGATTTTTTGCTAAAAACTTTTGTTCTTTCAAACATTATTCGTATATTTGCCGATGATTCTGAGTAAGGATCACGATATAATGGAAAAGGCGCATACTTAGCGCTTTGTTCTTGACTTTCTGAAACTTCTCAAACTTCATGCACTGTCCAAGTTGACCACCGCATGCACATCACTTGTTGTGCGACCGAAGATACTAACTTTCTGTAACCATCCCACTTCCACCGTTGGAGGTTAAAAACTAGCGGCATCATAGTTTCATCTCTGATCCTATGATGCCGCTTTGTATAGTTATTGATATTTGCCGACTTATTTCTTTAGTTCCTCTGCTATTCTGTACGGCAACAGACTTTCGTATTCTTCTTTAGTCATGTTGGCATGCAGTCTGGCCTTGTCTGTTTCCAGATATTCATGTGTAGTCCATCCTGTAATCTCATCTCTTCTCCGAAGTCAATGGATAGTTGGTAGGGATCTTCTGCATGGCACTTGTGCAGACCATAAAGTTGTTGCTTTCACTTAAACTGAACATACATAAAACGATTTTAGGAATGCAAAGGTACGAAGATCTTTGCATTCCTAAAATACGCTCTATGTGGGATGGTTACAGTTAACTACATGCGCTCAGATAGAATCTCTTCTCTCGGAGCACAATTCTTGAGTTCAGAAATTACTTACTTTACAACTACCTTCTTGCCATTTATAATCACGATGCCGTGATAAGAGCCGTTCACTCTTTGTCCACCTATGCTGAACCTCTCCTGAGCATTGCGATTCGAAATGCTCTGTAGATTTATATTGGTAGGTGTATCTGCATCGCTCGTCTTGATGACGATGTTATCTATATTCATGCTTAGCACACTGGCAGTGATGCCACCGATATAGAGTGTGAAGGAGTTGTCACCCTGTACATTTTCCAGAGCGATACTCATTGTCTGCCATTTAGCAGGAGCATCCTGACTCTGGATAGTGCCCACAGCAGTGTTCTTGCTGTCAATGCAGACCTTGATTTCCTTATACTTATTATCATAGCCACTGGCTGCAAATGCATAGTCAAATGTCAGTACATCGTAGTCGCTCAATGTCTTGCCCTGAGGCAGGGTGAATGTAAGAGCCAGATATTCTTCATTCTTATAGCTGCCTGTAGTGAAGTTCAGCGCCTTGTTGTCTGCATTGGCAGATACTACAGAAGCAGAACCACCATTTGCATTTTCCACAGTGTAAGGAGTATCACCTACACCATACTTCTCAAAGTCATCAAGCACAATTTTCTTTGCATCAGAGTCAGGCCCCTCCTGTCCACCACCAGGATTGTCGCCAGCCTTTTTGACGAGGCAGATATTGTCGAAGTAGTATGAAGTAGCAGCTTCGCCGAGGTTGAAGATGATGCGGTTGACACCCTCGTTTGTTATGGTCACCTCGTATGTATATTCAGCCCAGTCTGTTGTCAGGTCGATGGCCTGCTCTTGCTCTGCTGTGTATGGGTCCTCGCCCATTGTTAGCGTAACGCCTGCCTGTGACTCCACATCAGCCTTCGCCTTGAACGTCATGGTGTATGTGCTGCCAACGGTGAGTGCACTGTTCAGCATGTAGGCAGCCTGCTTGTTCCATCTGTTGTCTGTAGCATCCTTATTCTCCACCTTCAGACAGTAGTTGCTTGCATATCCTCCTTCAGCGATAGTGCGCTCAAAGTTTTCAGCCCATGAGTTCCAACCATTCAAATCCTTATTCTCAAATCCCCATGCACCTTCGGAGAGTATGTTGCCAGTAGGATACTGTTCTGCGTCAGGTTCTGGTGCAGGGTCGCCGCCACCAGGTTCAGGAGCTCCGTTAGGTCTGAGTTTGAGGTTGTCCACATAGCAGATGCCGTTACCTGCTCTTACACCGAGACCAAGGACAAACTCGTTGTCGGTATTGCCAGCAGGCACATCAACAGAGATATGCTTCCATGTGCCCTGCTCGGCTGTTGCGCCTGTGCTCTTTGTATAGATAGGCTGGCTGTAGTCGTTCAGGAATACGTTCAGCGTCCCATTGTTATAGCTTTTACCATCATAGAGGATGTCAAACTCGATGCTCTTGTAGTTGCCGCCGAGAGTCTTGCCCTGAGGCAGACGGAATGCATGATAGTAGTAGTCGCCATACGACTTAGGTTCTATGCTAACGACATGGTTAGAACCATTCTTTGGATCGGCAACCAGGTTAGCCGCACTTGTCGATTGGTCACTGCAGTGCATATAGTACTCCTTGCCCTCAGGAACATTTTCAAAGTCGTCGATGACGAGGTAACCATTGCTGTCAGGCTTGTACTGCTCATCCAGAGCCACGTCCAGTACTTCTTTCGGCCTATACATCTGGAAATTGCCAGAAGCATGCAGGTAGCTAAGGAAGTAGAGGCAGCCGTCGTAGTAGCGGTACTGACCGGTAGGGAAAGTCATCTCAAAGAAGTCGTCGACGAAATCCCATGCCTTAGCGTCTTCGTAAATCATAGCACCTACGGCGTTACATCCTACCAGACCCGGTGAGTGGTCGCCACCATATATTGGAGTGCCATCGAGCATATAAAGAGCCTGATAGTCCTTTATCCCCTTGCCGTAGAAGAAATCGAGGAGTTTCTTTGTCTGCTGTTTCTCTGTCTCACTGCCTTTGAACCACATATAGTCTGTTGCCATGTGCATAGCGCAGCGCCATGCGTCGTAGCGGAAATCGGCATGCTCGCCTGAGCGTGCTTCACCGCTAAACTCAGCATAGTCAGGCATGAGACCGGTAGTGCTGTTAGCAAACTTTGCGTACATCTCGCGACTTTTGGCTGCACATTCCTTCCAGAACTGTCGGTTGTTGTTTGCCCACTTCGACCAGAGCTCGTAGAATGCAGGCATGTGGTATGATGGGTCGGTGTGTACTGCCGACTGTGCGTATGGCACGAAGACAATCTGCTTCTCGTCTTTATTGAACATATTGACGTACGAAGAGTTGATATAGTGTCCCTTGCTCAGCATGTTGTCGAGGATATAGTTTGCCTCCTTCCAGTAGTCGATACCGGTAGAATTATTGCCCCATCGGCCTGCTGCAAACATGAGGGCTGTAGCGATATACTCGTCACCGTCAGGTGCGGCATTGCCATCCTTGATACTGCCGTCAGTATTCAACTGCCATGCGAGGTAGCCCTTGTTTGCTCCCGACTTGTGCATACTGTGGTTCTTGGTGAAGCGCCACAGTTTGTCAAACTCCCTCTGCATATTCAGCTGTACGCAAATCATCATGCCGTATGAAAGGCCCTCTGTACGTACATCACTATTACCTGTGTCGAGGATATATGCCTCGTCGTCGCCCAACTCGTAGTACAGGCGTCCGTTGTTTGCGTCGCCCTCAAAGAACTGTTTCTTTATTGCCTGAAGCTTGCTGTCTATCTCCTCCTGTGAGTAACCAGCCTCCTTCAGAATGTTGCGATACTGGCTCGACTGCCATACGCTCTGCGTAGGCAGCACCGGAGTTGGCCTTACGGCCAGTGCCTTGACAAATTTAAACTCGATCTTGTCAATGTAAGTATTGTTAGAACCGTTATCATTCTCCAGGTTCAGCTTCACCTCCACAGAAGATGCGTCCAGATACAGCTTTGTCTGCACTTGCTGTACAGAAGGTTCAGTGCCACTGAACGACATGTCGGCCATTTTCTTTCCACCGACGTAAAGAGCCACTCCAGCAGCCGTGCCGTTGTCAGATGCGCCCGTCACCTTTATGTTATACACTCCGCTGCCGTTGGTTAGGCTAACCGCACCGGTAGCATTGTCACCATTGCCATAGAGAGCCACTCCCTGGAACGGGCTGCTACACTTCGCGGCATATGTGCCGCCTAAGGTCATTGTCTCAGCCTCAAGGGTCTGAGCTTGCATCCCGACGCAAAAAGCGAGGGCTGCAATTACTGATAATACTTTCTTTGTCATTGTAATACTTTCTTTGTCATTGTGTTAGTTTTATATCGATATTTTGCAAGACTATATTGATATGTTTCTTTCTGATTAAGATTTTATAATTTAACGTTGTTTTAATTCCAGATTTACTCTGAAAATGCGATACAAAATTACAACTTAACATTTTGGATGCAAAATAATTTTGTTATTCTTTTATTTTTTTTTACAGTCGTTAACAGATAGTACTATTGTACCATCTACTCAGTAATTGGCAGGAGGCCAATTACTGAGTGTATATTTCGGTACGTTTGCAATGTAACCATCCCACTTCCACCGTTGGAGGTTAAAAACTAGCGGCATCATAGTTTCATCTCTGATTCTATGATGCCGCTTTTTATAGTTGTTGTTATTTGCCGATTTATTTCTTTAGTTCTTCTGCTATTCTGTATGGCAACAGACTTTCGTATTCTTCTTTAGTAATATTGGCATGCAGTCTTGGTAAAATGGTGTTGAAGTAAACATATGGTGCTATGCCCAGCAGATTGCATGAGCCATGCAATAGAGGACCTTCAGGTTTTCGAGCTTTTTCTTCTCTATGTTCTGGTAAACCACATAGCCATCCGTGTGAATGCCGGCCTTGCGTTCAAGAAGCTTGGGGCTTATGGCTTTTTCTCCACGTGAGCCCTTGTCGTAGAAGAATACCAGCCCATATGTTCCCATACCGTCAACATCGCTCCATATGTATCCTTTCCTTGTCTTATGCTTCTGATCGTTGACTCTCATGGTACTTTCATCAAGGTGCTGGTACTTGAAAGAGATTTGCCTGGCGGTATTCGGGAAGATGGTCACAGAACTTGTCTGTCACGATGCTTGCCATGAGACTGTTTCCTGCCTTGCAGCCCGGGAGGCAATTCTGTGTGCCGTGCGCCTCGCGTATCTCGGTGTGTGCATCCGTAGGCTTTGAATCCCGGGTCAGAGGGGTAACCACCATTCCTTCCACCAAGAGCACCAACTCATCCCATCTCAGCTGTTTGAAAACACAACTTTCATCACTCTGGAACACTGTATGGCTGATGCGTCCCTGTTCCATACGCTTGTAGAATATCACATACCCTCCACGCTCCCAGTATAGGAGTTTCATGCGGGTACGCGTACGATTCAAGAAAACATAGACACTGCCGTCGGTCGGGGACATGGAATTGCTACGTACCATGCGACTCAACGGATCTACTCCCTTACGGAGGTCCACAGCACTCGTGCAGACCATAAACTTGTTGCTTTCACTTAAACTGAACATACATAAAACGATTTTAGGAATGCAAAGGTACGAAGATCTTTGCATTCCTAAAATACGCCCTATGTGGGATGGTTACCTAACTTTCTCAACAACATATCAGTAATATTCCAACAAAAAGAGGGTGAATCATTAACTTATGACACACCCTCCTTTTTATTTTATTTAAGTTTTCATATAGAATCTTTATCCAACAAGAAATCAAATACGTCCATAAATACGATGCCGTCATCGTTTTGGTATTTCTTGATGAGGTCGCCTGTTATCACATACTTCATAAAACTATCGTCTATACGTAGCAAAGAAGCAAGTTCTTGTTTCGTCTTCTCCTTGTCTGGTAAACTGAGAGCCGACTGGATGTAGCAGCGTTTGTAGCCTTGGTTGCAAACAAAGTCAACTTCAAGCATCCGTCTCACTTTGGTTCCTTTTTCGTCCACGCCGTTGATTTCTACGTTGCCAATGTCCACACTATATCCACGGTAGCGAAGTTCATTATAGATGGCATTCTCCATCAGATGGGTTTTCTCTTGTTGGCGAAAGCCGAGAAGTGCATTGCGAATGCCTAAGTCAGAAAAATAATATTTCAATGGCGTTCCGATATACTTACGACCTTTTACGTCATAGCGATTGCATGGCTCAAGCAAGAACGCATCTGCAAGATATTCGATGTATTTCTTGATGGTTGCAGAGCTTATAGAGACATTCTTTACAGATTGGAAAGTGTTGGCAAGTCGTTGCGGATTGGTAAGTCCGCCAATTCCCGATGCGAGAATCTTGAATAAATCGTTGAGTTCTGCATCGTTCTTTATCTTGTTTCTGTTGATGACATCTATCATGTAAGTCTCAGTCAAGAGGCTGTTCAGAAGTCTCACTTTTTCTTCTTCTGTCTTTTGTAGAACAACAGGCGGAAGACCACCATAAAGCAAATATTCGTTCCAACCATCCTGCTTGTCGCCATCATATACGGTCATAAATTCAGCAAAGCTGAGTGGTGAAACGTGTATTTGGTATCCTCGTCCACGAAATTCGGTTATTATATCCTTGGATAGGAAGCGTGCATTGCTTCCCGTCACATAAACATCAGCATTGGGAATATGCAATAATCCATTTAGTACATCTTCAAACTCGTCAAGCATCTGTACCTCATCAAGCAGAATGTAATAAGGTTGGTCGTCAGCAATCTTCTCTTTTACATACTTATAAAACTTGTCAGGATTGCGAAACTCCTTGAATGCATAGTCATCGAATGCCATTTCTATGATGTGGTCGGGCATGACTCCATCGTCTTCAAGGAAACGCTTGAAGAGACGAAACAGCAGAAAGGATTTTCCGCAACGGCGCATACCGGTAATGATTTTTACCAGTCCATTATGGCGTGAACTAACCAACTCTTGTAGATATTTGTCTCTATTTACAATCATAACAGGAAAGATTTTTGCGGATTTCCGCATTTTTCTTTTGCAAAAATAATACTTTTATTAATTCTACGTAGAATTTTTGCGGATTTCCGCATTTTTCTTTCGCAGAATTAACGATTACGGCTTGATATTTTAAGTTCGTTAACTTATAATGGTAAATACAGAATCATAAAACTATCGTCTATACGTAGCAAAGGTAGATATTTGTCTCTATTTACAATCATAACAGAAAAGATTTTTGCGGATTTCCGCAATTTTCTTTCGCAGAATTAACGGTTACGGCTTGATATTTTAAGTTCGGTGATTTGTCGAATTCCATAGTTTTCTCTCTTCGCTATCACATTATTCCCTATTCGTTATACTTTTTTAATCTCTCTTTTTATCCGATTTCAGAAAAAAGATGTACTTTTGCCGCTCAATTCATGAAAGACAGGAATTTGGTTATACAAAAACATTATTAAGGAAGCAAAGGACTTCTGTTATATTTTATAGTATGGACAAGAATGAGAGAATATATAACGAGCAAGAGATGTCCGCAGAAACGAAAAAGAATCATTCCGCTGATGCGGATAGAGTAAAGGAAGTATATAAGGTGACGATAGCGGGAAGCATCATCAATGTGGTGCTGCTCGTGCTGAAGTTTGCTGCAGGTATTCTCGGACATTCGGCAGCCATGATAGCGGATGCCATCCACTCGCTCACCGATTTCGCTACCGATGTGGTGGTACTGGTATTCGTAAAACTGGGCAATAAGCCGATGGATAAGGACCATGATTATGGTCATGGCAAATACGAGACGCTTGCCACAGCCATCATCGGCATTTCGCTCTTCGTGGTGGGTGTGATGATCTGTTATTCTGGTGTTACCAAGACCTATCGTGCCATCTGCGGCGAGACATTGCAGCAGCCGGGCGTTGTAGCCTTGATTGCTGCTATTGTAAGTATCGTGATGAAGGAGTGGGCTTATCAGTTTACGGTTAAAGCCGGAAAGAAATATCATTCCGAGGCTGTAGTGGCGAATGCCTGGCATCATCGCAGCGATGCTTTATCAAGTATCGGAACAATGTTCGGTATTGGTTGCGCCATCATCCTGGGAGAAAAATGGGCGGTGCTCGATCCGCTTGCAGCCATCATCGTGAGTGCCTTTATCATCAAGGCCGCCTGGGGACTGGTGATGCAGTCTGTAAAAGAACTGACGGATGCCAGTCTTCCAGAAACTGAGGAAGATGAAATCCTGAAGATTGCAAATGAAGAAGAGGGAGTGGGAGAGATTCATAACCTGCGTACCCGTCGCATCGGAAACAAGATTGCGATAGAAATGCACGTCCGTATGCCGGGTTCTCTTTCGCTTTATGAGGCGCATGAGCATGCTACTCATATAGAAATAAAACTGAAGCAGCACTTCGGTGCAGATACCCATGTGGGAATCCATCTCGAACCGATAAAAGTGAACGGAAAATATCAGAAACCGGAATAACTGAAATAAAAGGAAATAGCCGGAATAAAAGAAAACGAGCCTTGACGGAAGGAAGAAACCTCCATCAAGGCTCGTTTTTTTATTTGATATCCGAATCGTGTTTCGGATATTTATCATCTTTTGGGATGATTATTGTCAGATTATATTATCGGCCGAGATTTACGCTGGCTCCTGCCATAATCCACAAACCTGGCTGCTTAACAGCTGTGAGGTCGTAGTAGTGGTGGCAAGTGATGTTGTCGGCTTTCACGAAGATATTGTATTTCTTCTCGTCCCACATCAGTTTGCAATCTACCTTGGTATATGGATGATAGCCATTCATTCTCTGCTGCCATCTTACGCTCCAGGAAGCTGAAAGCTTGTTCCAAATCTGATGATCCAGGCCGAATACTGCCTTGTGCTTGAGATACTCCAATGCATAGAGTGATTTCAGGATGTTGGTCTCGGTCTTATGATCCTGATAAATGTAAGCATAACCCAACTTGATGCGGGTGATGAAACTGTTTGGTACCAACTCTCTCATGTAGATAGTAGCATCTACGTTGTAGCCCATGTTGTTGAGCTTTCCGATGTTCATCACGTGATACTTGCTGTCATTCTGCTCGGTCACGGATGTCTGAACCCAGTCAATCATGTTGGTGCCGTGTGCGTAGAATCCGCTTACGGTTGCGGCAAAACCAGTCTGGCGATATTGAGTTCCCACCTTGAGGGTTGAGTTCTTCTCCGGGTTTAGGTTGATGTCGCCCTGCTGCACCGCATTACTCATGTATAAATCGGTGTAGGTAGGCATTCTCAATGCCTTGTTCCAGGAAGCGTAGAACTTCCAGTTGTCGTTAGGACGATAACTCATATCTACACCAGGATAGAAACGGAAGTCGTTGTCAAGACCTGTATTCTTGTTAGCCAAGACACCAGCCGACAAGGTGAAGCCGCCGAAGATGAAGTTGTGCTCCAGCATGATGTTGGTATTGGTGCGCTCGCCCTTTCGGGTATATTGACGGTCAGAACCCGAGATATCCTTATAGTCTTTCTCTGCGAGTTCCTCGCCCAATGCAGTAGAGTAGATGCACTCCTTGCTGATGTCGAAGCCCACTGCGGTCTTACCCAAAGCCCAAGCTACGTTGGCATTCAGTCCACCACCATAAACATCGAGGTCGTGATAGTTCTCGCCTGCTGCTGCTCCAGCCTTTCCACGAATCAGCTGATAGTGATCCTTGAATTTGTTATAATAGAATTGAGGCGCAATCTCCCAGGTCTTCTCCTGGTTGTGCAGACTCAGATTGAGCGAAGCCAGACCGTGGTCTGTCTTCTCATATTGGTTGTTGTATTTGGCGCTGTAGAAAGTATTGGCACCATAGCTTTGGGTAGCGATACCCAACTGGGCGATGATGTCGAAACGCTGGTCGTAAGAGAAAGAGAGATTGCCGTAGCCCTGTCCCTTCTCGAAGTCGCTGTTCTCCGTGCCGCCATCCGAGCGCTTGTAGCCTCCGCTTACGGAATAAGCCTGGGTCCACTTGCCCGTTTCAAAAGCTGTTTGAATGCGTCCCTGTGCTCCGAAGCTTCCAAAGCTTCCGCCTTCTACACTTGCAGATACCCCCTCACTCTTAGCCTTCTTGGTTACGATGTTGATGGCACCATTGAAGGCTGAAGTTCCGAATAAGCGCGATGCTGCCCCCTCGAGCACTTCGATGTGGTCGATGTCAGCAAGAGCTACAGGAAAATCAGAAGCATTGTGACCAGTCTGAGGATTGGAAATGTTGACGCCATTCAAGAGAATGGTAATCTGGTCAAAGGTTCCACCATTGATGGAGATATCCGTCTGAACACCAAAGCCACCACGCTGACGGACATCCACGCCGGTAGCTAATTTCAATACATCGTTGATAGTCTGCGCAGCCGCACGATGAATATCGTCGCGGGTAATGACAGACACAATCTTAGGTGACTGCTCTACAGTCATCGGCGCACGAGATCCGGTAACGCTCACCGCATCCAGCTCGTAAGCCTTTCCGCCCTTGTAGAGGGTAGAATCAACCTTGGCTCCCTCTGTGCTTACGCCTGCTGCCTTAGCATGGCTCAGGGTAGCAACGCTGAGTGCACCAACAAGTACCTCTCGCCCCAAAACTGCGAAGAGTGAGTAGCTCTTGTTAGAGAATCGGTTGAACTTCAAGCTGTTGCGCTTGTTGAAAATTGTTTTGTACATTAAATTAAATGTTTATAAATGAATAAAAAATGGAAGCCTTCCGCCTTCCCGGCTTTCGGCATTCGGGGTGCAAAGGTACTGCCTTTTAGGCAACTGACAAAATAAAATGTGAATTATTTTTTCAACAGCTGATGCAAAGTTAATGTAAATCAAGGTCGGTTTCCTACCTCACAAATCGTATTCAATTCAGCCTTCTTGTGGCATAAAAAAGTATTAATTAGGCATAATCCTCAATAGGGTGATGCGATTTTCTTAAAGAAACATTCGCTTTTTCAGATTATTCTTGTATCTTTGCAGTTGATATGGGCAGTATTCAGCAATCAGAATACTGCTGTCGCAATTTTATGGTAATTAGAACTTAAAAAGAAAGGAACAGATAAGATGGAAAAGATCAACGTAAAAGAACTGAATGACAACGTCTTCGAGACTATTGGTAAGGAGTGGATGCTGGTATGTGCCGGCAACAAGGATCATTTCAATATGATGACCGCCTCTTGGGGCTGTTTGGGATGGCTTTGGAACAAGCCGGTGGCTGTGGTCTTTATCCGTCCGGAGCGTTTCACCCACGGCATCATCGAGGAGAATGAGTTCATGACTCTCTCTTTCCTCGGCAACAGCGAGGAGGCTCGGAAGATTTATAACTTCTGCGGCTCTAAGAGCGGACGCGATTTGGATAAGGTGAAGGAAACAGGACTGGTTCCTGTAGAAACTGATAACGGCAGCATCGCCTTCGATCAGTCACGACTCACCCTGGAATGCCGCAAACTTTATAAGGACAGTATGACCGCCGAGAAGTTCCTTGACAAGGACCTGCTCCAGTGGTATGGTGCCAAGGGTGGATTCCACGATGTTTATGTTGTGGAGATTACCAATGCTTATAAAAAGTAAGAATTAAAATATGGCTCAAGAACAAACAGCAATTCGTGAACGCCAGAAAACCAGGCTCAAGGAGCCGGGGCGTTACGTGGTAATGATGTTCAACGACGACTTCACACCGATGGACTTCGTGGTAGAAATCCTCGAATCTATCTTCTTCAAGTCGCAGGCTGAGGCTGAAGCAATCATGCTCAAGGTTCATCACGAAGAGAAAGCCGTGGTGGGCACCTACAGCTATGACATCGCCAAGAGTAAAGTGGAGAAAGCGATGGAGAAAGCCCGTACGCAGAAGTTTCCGCTTAAACTCACTTATATGCCGGAATAGGCGTTGATTTCGGGGAAATATCCCCAATATATGCTAAGAAAAAGAAAGGAAAAAATAGAATGGACAGTATGGGATTGACCCGATATATGAGTGTTCTGATGGACGATGCCATGAAGCAAGCCCGGTTCTTCGACCACGAGTTCGTGATGCCCGAGCACATGCTGCTGGCGTTGCTCAGGCAGTATGCATTCTGTCAGGCGCTGCAGGAAGAAGGCGTAGACAGCCTCAAGATGCACGAAGACTTGGTGGGATGGCTCGCCAAGCAGGAGCGTGTGCCTGAAACCATCAAGTATCTGCCAGAGCCGTCATCGCTCTTCAAAACTATGTTTGGAACGGCGTGCGCCCTGGCTGCTGCTGCCGACAGACAGCTGGTGAATGTACCCCATTTTGTGCAGGCGATGTTTGGCTTGCAGAATTCAGAAGCCGCCTTCCTGCTGTGCAAGAATGTGGGCGACCGGCAGGGCGAGTTCCTGGCGAGCGTTGACAGTTATTATCCTATTGGAGAAGATACTGGAGAGGCTGGCATGGGCATGGGAGCAGACTTTGATGATGACGATTATGCCAACGAGTATGATGACGACGAGGAAGATGGCAGAAGACAGGTTGTACAGGATTGGCATCAGCTGGTTACCTGTATTTCTGACAAGGTAGAAGAGCACAATCCGCTCATCGGAAGAGAACAGGAACTGGACAGAACCATCCAGGTGCTCTGCCGTGCCGAGAAGAACAATCCGCTCCACATCGGAGAAGCCGGAGTCGGCAAGACAGCTCTGGTCTATGGTCTCGCCAAACTCATCAACGAAAACCAGGTTCCTGAACGCCTCAAGGGGGCTCGCATCTATGGCATGGACATGGGACAGATGCTTGCCGGTGCCCAATATCGCGGCGACTTCGAGAAACGCATCAAGATGGTGATGGAGGGAGCCGTGAAGGAAGGCAATACCATTATCTACATCGATGAGATTCATAATATGATAGGTGCCGGTCGTGGCTCAGATGGCGGACCTGATGCATCCAATATGCTGAAGCAATATCTGGAGGCAGGTGATATCCGTTTCATCGGTTCTACCACCTACGAGGAATATAACCGTTACATGGCTCAGAGCAAGGGCATCGTGCGTCGGTTCCAGCAGATAGATATCAAGGAACCTACCGAGGAGGAGGCTATCAAGATATTGGAGGGCTTGCAGTATAAATACAATAAGTTCCACAACGTAACCTATCGCAAGGACGCCCTGGAATATGCCGTCCGTGCCAGCGCCAAATATATCAGCAACCGCTGTCTGCCAGACAAGGCCATCGACCTGATGGATGAGGCGGGTGCTTATCTGGAGGTGCATCCGGTAGAATCTCGCCAGCGCTCTTATGTTACCAAGTCTATCATCCAGCAGATTCTGATTAAAGTCTGCAAGATTGATGCGGCTGCGATGAAAGATGAGAATAACGATGCTCTGGCTACGCTCCGCCAGCGCATACTCGACAAGATTTACGGTCAGGACAAGGCTGTAGACAAGGTGGTTGAGGCTGTGATGATGGCAAAGGCGGGATTGACAGATGATGACAAACCATTGGCTTCGCTCCTCTTCGTGGGACCTACCGGAGTAGGAAAAACCGAGGTGGCACGGCAGTTGGCCAAGGAACTCGGCATCGAACTGGTACGCTTCGATATGAGTGAATATACCGAGAAGCATACCGTGGCAAAACTCATCGGTTCGCCAGCCGGATACGTGGGTTATGAGGATGGAGGACTTCTGACCGATGCCATCCGCAAGACGCCAAACTGTGTACTCCTGCTCGACGAGATAGAGAAGGCGCATAGCGATATCTACAACATCCTGCTCCAGGTAATGGACTATGCCCGTCTGACTGATAACAAGGGTCAGAAGGCTGATTTCCGTAACGTGATTCTCATCATGACCTCAAATGCCGGAGCGCAATATGCTTCACGGGCTAGCGTAGGTTTCAATGGAAACGTAAGTCGTGGCGATGCGATGCTGGCACAGGTGAAGAAGACTTTCAAGCCTGAGTTTATCAACCGACTTTCCGACATGGTGGTGTTCAACGATATGGATAAGCACATGGCAGAGCTGATTCTGGCCAAGAAACTTCGTCAACTCGATGCGAAACTGGCAGCAAAGGGAGTTACCGTAACGTTAACCGATGCTGCGCGTGAACAGTTGCTGAAATGGGGCTTTACCAAGGAATATGGTGCCCGCGAGATGGACCGTGTCATCGGTAACCGCCTGAAACCGATCCTGATGAAAGCGCTGCTCTTCGGCAAACTCAAGAAGGGTGGCAAGGCGCATGTCGACTTTGACGGAAAGGAACTGGTGATTAATTATTAGAATGAAAGTCTAGTCAAGAAATTCTTGATAAAAGATAAGCGTATGATATTACAGATAGATGATACTGCGGACGAGATTTACTTTCCCGATCCGCATTATGGCGATGAGGATGGATGCTTTGCGATTGGTGGCGATTTGAGTATCGACCGCCTGTTGCTGGCTTATAGCAATGGCATTTTTCCCTGGTATAGTTTCCGTGACCAGCCTGAAATACTCTGGTTCTGTCCGATGAAGCGTTTCGTCATCTTTCCTGATGAAATCCACATCAGTCATTCCATGCGTACCCTGATGAGAAAGAACCGATACAGCGTAGGAATCAACGAAGATTTCGATGGTGTGATACGGGGATGCAGCAAGACCAACGGACGGTATTGGGAAGATGGCGCATGGCTGGGCGAGAACATCATCCAGGCATTTACTGCCCTCCATAAGCAGGGCTTTGCGGCGAGCGTAGAGGTATGGGATAATGAAACCGATGAACTGGTGGGTGGACTTTATGGTGTCACCATCGGCAAGGTTTTTATAGGAGAAAGCATGTTCTCCAGGGTTCCGTCAGCTTCTAAGATTGCCCTCATCTTCCTTGCCAGATACTTGCAGGAGCACGGTGGCAAGATGATAGATTGTCAGTTGGAGACTCCTCATCTCAAATCGATGGGTGGCAGATATATTTCTTACGAGGAATATATGAAGATTATGAACGAAGAATAAGAGACGTTCTTCTCGGAATAGAAGAACATCTTCTTTTGAATAAAAAAATAAAGGCTAGGTTTCCAGAATCGTGAACCTAGCCTTTGTTATTATCTGGCTTTTTGCTTTTTATTAGAATATCGGTGTGCCGATGCAGCCGTTAGGTGACTGAATATGCAGCATCGCACAAACGGTAGCGGCAATATCTGTCATATAGTGAGGCTGGGCACTCTCGCCGTGCTGGATGCCCCAACCCATAAACAGGCAAGGAATATGGATATCGTATGGATTCCATGCTCCGTGGGTAGTTCCCTTGCTGCTGTAATAATCGTAGTGACCTGGTTTCAGTACAATCTGAACACCTCCGCTGCGCTCGCGGTTATAACCGTTAATGGCGCGGAACTTCAGCTCTTCAGGGATGCTCTCGATAGAGGTCTTCTCCATGTCGAAGGCATAGTGCACGTCCTTGTCTTTCTTCAGTCTGTCTACTACCACCTGCTTGATGGCTGCGTAATCCAAACCGAGTTCTTCGATGATATCTGTGTTGAAGAATACCTGATAGTTCATAATGGTCTTTACTAGGTCCTTGTTGGTGTTGAACTTTGTCTTCAGACTCTTGTTCAATTCATCTACCAGTCCCTTCTTGTTCCAAATGCCGGCAGGGATTCGCTGGTCTTGCAGGAAGGTGGCGTTGTTTACGCCTCCATGGTCGGCGGTGAGGAAGGTGAGATAATTTCCCTTGCCCACGGTCTGGTCGAGATAAGCGAAGAAATCTGCCAATGCCTTATCTAATCTGAGATAGCAATCTTCTGTTTCAATGGCGTTCACGCCCACCTGATGTCCGATGTAATCGGTGCTGGAGCAGCTGATGGTCAGTAGGTCAGTATCTGTGTTTCTACCCAGGTTCTCGCCCTCGATGGCAGCCTTGGCAATATCGAAAGTCAGATTGCAGCCGAATGGGGTGTTGCGGAGAATCTTATAACCATGCTTTTTATATAAGGTAGGCAGATCGAGTGGCAATACTGCCTTTTCGCCTTCAACAATTCCATTCTCGTAGTTGTTGTCATCGCTGGTGCTCTCCTTGTAGGAATCGATAGGGTAGAGCGTCTCCCATTTCTTGGATAGATACTTGTTCGGGAGTTTCTGCTTGTTGAACTTGTTCACCCACTCAGGCAACTTATCCATATAGAAAGTACTGGTGATGAACTTGCCCGACTTGTCATCAAACCAGAAAGCGCCATTGGCGTGATGGCCTGCAGGGAGGATGGATGCTCTGTCTTTCAAGGCTACACCAATCACCTTAGAGCGGTTGTTGGTAGCCAGACGGAGTTCATCGCCGATGGTGGTTACCCACAGATTGCGAGGCGACATCTTGCCAGCCTTGCTGTCAGAACCTACAGGGTTGACGGTATCGTCAGCAGTACAATTCACTACCTTTCCATCCTTCACGAAGTTATTTCCTGCAATTCCGTGGATGGAAGGAACGGAACCGGTCCAGATAGAAGAGTGGCCGATGGCTGTAACCGAAGGGATGTAAGGAATCTTGCAGTTTTCTACGCTGAATCCTTCTCCGAGCATTCTCTTGAATCCGCCTTCGCCGTAGCGGGCGTAGTAGCGATAGAGATAATCCCATCGCATCTGGTCGATAACGATGCCTACAACGAGCTTAGGACGTTGAGGCTGAGCCTGTGCAATGCCGCAGAAGCAGCAGAGCACGAAGATGAGTTTGATAATCTTATTCATAGTCAAAATGTCTTTTTTATACATAACCATTCAGTATTGTATATTAAAATTCGGTTGCAAAGATACAACTTATTTTGGTATTTAACGATAAAAAAGACGATTTTTACCCAAACTTCTCATGGCGTTCAATACAGCCAGTACCGTAACACCTACATCGGCAAAGATAGCCATCCACATGGTGCCGAGACCAATGGTGGCGAGAATCAGTACGGCAACCTTCACTCCGATGGCAAATACCACGTTCTCGTGAGCGATATGAATGGTTCTCCTGGCTATCTTCACGGCAAGGGCAATCTTTCTAGGGTCATCATCCATCAGTACTACATCGGCAGCTTCGATGGCTGCATCGCTACCCAGTCCACCCATGGCAATGCCCACATCGGCACGCTTCAATACAGGGGCATCGTTGATGCCATCGCCTACATAAGCGAGTGTCTTGCCTGCCGGTTTTGTCTTCAGCAGTTGTTCTACATGCAAAACCTTATCGGTTGGCAGCAGTTCTGCGCGGCACTCGTCCAGTCCCAATTTGTGGGCAACATCTTCTCCTACTTCTCTGCGGTCACCCGTCAGCATTACCGTTTTCTCTACTCCAAGTTCTTTCAGCTCTCTGATGGCATGGGCGCTTCCTCCCTTAAGGGTGTCGTTGATCACAATATGTCCCGCATACTTGCCATCAATGGCGACGTGGATGATGGTTCCCACCTGGTTGCAGTCGTGCCATTGGGCACCGATGCTTTCCATCATCTTCTTGTTGCCCACGCAAACCACCTTGCCGTTCACTTTTGCACGGATACCCTGTCCTGCAATCTCCTCTACATCGGTCACCTCGCAGCCATCTGTTGCTTCTTGCGGAAAGGCAGTACGCAGGGCTGCACCGATAGGGTGGGTAGTGAAATGTTCAGCATGAGCCGCCAAATGCAGCAGAATCTTCTCCTTGTCAGAATATTCGCCAATATGCACATTATCTGCATCGTGGGATGAATGGTTTGGGCAGGAATCATCAGCATGAACAGCTGCCACGGCAAACTCTCCGTGGGTCAGAGTTCCGGTTTTGTCGAACACAACGGTTCCCACCTTGGCTAAAGCATCCATATAGTTGCTGCCCTTGATGAGAATACCGTTCCGGGATGCTCCGCCGATGCCGCCAAAGAAGGTGAGGGGCACGCTGATGACCAGGGCGCAAGGACAGGAAACTACCAGGAATATCAAGGCGCGGTTGAGCCATAATGGGAAGTTCTCGCCAAAGGTTCCTTCACCTACGATTCCTGTTGCTGCCAGGAATGGAGGAATAAAAGCCAGGGCAATGGCTGCGAAAACAACGATAGGAGTATAGACTCGGGCGAAACGGGTGATGAAAGCCTCGCTCTTCGACTTGTTCTTGTCTGCACTCTCTACCAGAGAAATAATCTTGGATACGGTACTCTCGCCAAAACTCTTGGTGGTGCGTACACGAACTACTCCTGAAAGGTTGATGCAACCGGACATGATAGTATCGCCTTCATTCAAATCCCGTGGCATACTCTCACCTGTCAGGGCAATGGTATTCAAGGCTGAGCTTCCCTCAACAACAATACCATCCAATGGAACTTTCTCTCCCGGACGGATTACGATAGTTTCTCCTATCTTGACGTCTTCCGGCGAAACCGACTCTACTTTTCCGTTTCTTTCAACATTCGCTACATCCGGTCGGATATTCATCAGATGCGAAATACTGTCGCGGCTCTTTCCTTCCGCATATCCTTCGAAGAGTTCGCCCACCTGAAAGAAGAGCATCACAAAGACTGCCTCCGGGAATTCTGTATCTGATCCTGGGAAGAATCCGATGCAAAGTGCTCCGATGGTTGCAATAGCCATCAGAAAGTTTTCGTTAAACATATCGCCCTTGGCAATACCTTCTGCAGCTTCGCCCAGCGTCTCATGTCCTATCAATAAATAAGGAATGAGATAGACGAGGAGTAACTGCCAGGTAGCCAGACTGTATTCCTTTTCGATGAAAACAGCGATAATCAGGAGGATGATGGTTGCTCCTATCAGAAAGAGTTTGGATTTCAAACCGCCTTCTTCATGGTGATGATGGTGGTGGCAACCGCACCCCTGGTGCTCATGTCCTTCTGTGCCGCATGAGCAGTCATGATGATGTTCATGATGATGTTCGTGAGAATGTTTCATTTCTTCCATAATTTTGCAATACTTTTAGTTCTATATAACCAGGAACATTCAGTTCCTTTTTCTATTTCGGTTGCAAAATTACGAAAAGGTTTCTGCAACTTGGTTGCAAATGCTCCAGTTGCCCTCTTTTTCTTGCCGGATAAGTTCTGTGCAAAAAGAAAAACAGCGGCCTACGATTGCTCGTAAGTCGCTGTAATAGAAGCGTGGACCAGCTAGGGCTTGAACCTAGGACCTCCAGATTATGAGTCTGTTGCTCTAACCAACTGAGCTACAAGTCCGTTGAATTTTTATTAAATTCGAGTGCAAAGATACTAGATTTTGGGGAAATAACCAAATAAAATCTTAAAAATTTTCTTAGAATCAGAAAAATAGCGTATCTTTGCACCAAATTATGTGCGCACACGTGCGTATGTACTTATTAATCGTACACAAAAAAGAAAAGTATATCTATTCTGAAATGGACATAGACAAAAACAAAAGAATCGGTCTTACCGACGAACAAGTAAAACAGAGTAGGGAACAGCATGGCAAAAACGTGCTCACCCCTCCTCAACGTACTTCATTATGGAAACTGTATTTGGATAAATATCGCGACCCGATTATCCAGATACTTCTTGTGGCGGCTTTCGTATCCCTCATCCTTGCTTTTATCGAAAAGAATTTCATGGAGACCATCGGTATCTTCGTGGCAGTTTTCCTTGCTACTACCGTTGGCTTCTACTTTGAGCGCGATGCAGCCAAGAAGTTTAATCTGCTTACGGCGCTCAGCGAAGAGCAGCCGGTTAAGGTGCGTCGTAATGGTAAGGTGATGGAGATTCCGCGCCACGATGTAGTGGTGGGAGATGTGGTGCTTGTGGAAGTGGGCGACGAGGTGCCTGCCGATGGCGAACTCATCGTCTGCAACGATCTGCAGATTAATGAATCTGCCCTTACGGGTGAACCTGTTGCCGAGAAATCGCTGGAAGGCGGTGGCGATGGAGCCTATCCTCGCAACGTCATCCTCCGTTCTACCATGGTGATGAATGGCAGGGGCGAGTTCGTGGTTACTGCCGTGGGCGATGCTACCGAGATTGGTAAGGTGGCGAAAAAATCTACCGAACAGACTTCGGTGGAGACACCGCTTCACATGCAGCTCGACAAGTTGGCTAAGATGATTTCCAAGGTAGGCTCTGTAGTATCTGTGGCAGCCTTCTTCATCTTCCTGATTCACGATATCCTCACCAACCCGGCATGGGGTGGCAAGGATTATTTCTATATGGCAGAAATCGTGCTGAAATACTTCATGATGGCTGTTACCCTGATTGTGATGGCGGTGCCGGAGGGATTGCCGATGGCGATTACCCTTTCTCTGGCGCTCAACATGCGAAGAATGCTGAAGTCGAACAATCTGGTGCGCAAGCTCCATGCCTGCGAAACCATGGGTGCGGTTACCGTAATCTGTACCGATAAGACCGGTACGCTTACCCAGAACAAGATGCAGGTGAGCGCCCTGGAACTCAAGCAGGGTGATGAGACGCTGCTCGATACTGCCATCGCCCTTAACTCTACAGCCGAGTTGAATGACGGCAAACCTATCGGAAACCCTACCGAGTCGGCTCTCCTGCTCTGGCTCGATGCCCAGGGCAAGGATTATGAAGAACTCCGCAAGCAGGTGAATGTGCTCAAGCAGTTGCCTTTCTCTACTGAGAGAAAGATGATGGCAACCTTGGCAGAAGTTGATGGCGAGACCTATCTCTTCGTGAAGGGTGCGCCTGAAATCGTGATGAAGAAATGCATCATCGAAGATAGAGTGCAGAGACAGTCAGCCGAAGAACTCGATGAGTGGCAGCATAAGGCTATGAGAACCCTGGCGTTCGCCTATAAGAAGATAGAAGCTTCTATCATGAGAACTTCCAGAACCTCTACTGCCGAAGTGGTAGCACTTCTCGATGCCAACGATCTTCAGTTGCAGGCCATTGCAGCCATTGCCGATCCTATCCGTCCGGATGTTCCTGCTGCCGTGCAGGAGTGCAGCCATGCGGGTATCGAGGTGAAGGTGGTTACGGGTGATACGGCAGCCACCGCCTTGGAGATAGGCAAGCAGATAGGTGTCTTCGAAGATGAACCTGAGAATATCGGAGCAGATGGCTCTCTGACCTCGCTCGACCAGCAGATGATTACGGGCGAACAGTGGGAGGCTCTTTCTGACGAAGAGGCTTACGAGCGGGCAAAGGATATCCGTGTGATGAGCCGTGCCCGTCCTACCGATAAGCAGCGACTGGTGGCCATGCTCCAGAAGCGTGGCGAGGTGGTTGCCGTAACAGGCGATGGTACCAACGATGCTCCGGCGCTTCACTATGCTCACGTGGGCTTGTCGCTGGGTTCGGGAACTTCCGTGGCTAAGGAGGCTTCGGATATGACCCTGCTCGATGATTCGTTCAAGTCTATCGCCAACGCCGTGATGTGGGGACGCTCGCTCTATCGCAACCTGCAGCGCTTCCTCTTCTTCCAGTTGGTAGTAAACGTGGCAGCCCTCCTGCTGGTGCTTGGCGGCTCAGTCATCGGAACTGAAATGCCGTTGACGGTAACCCAGATTCTCTGGGTGAACCTTATCATGGATACCTTCGCAGCCTTGGCACTTGCCTCATTGCCTCCATCTCACGAGGTGATGAAGGATAAACCACGCAAGGCATCCGATTTCATCATCAACAAGAGCATCGGTTTCGGCATTCTGTTCTGCGGCATCGTCTTCTTCCTCGTTATGTTTGCCCTGCTGGTTTACTGTGAGCGCAGAGGCAAGGGTGGAGTAGATGTGCATGAACTGACCATGTTCTTCACCACCTTCGTGATGATTCAGTTCTGGAACCTCTTCAATGCCAAGGCGCTGATGAGCCATCACACCGCCTTCCGCCATTTCCTGAAGGATAAGGGAATGATTCTGGTGCTTGTACTGGTATTGGTGGGTCAGTGGATTATTGTAACCTTTGGTGGCGAAATGTTCCGCACCACACCATTGTCGCTCCACGAGTGGCTGCTCATCATCGGCTCAACCTCCGTTGTACTTTGGGCGGGCGAGTTGTGGAGAACTTTTAAGAGAATGATAGCAAAGAGAAGATAATCCATCGGAGTTCTTCTTCTGATATGAATGTTAAAGACAGTCCTTATGAATACAATACATTATAATGATATCGTGCAGTTGCCGCCTTGTGTGGCAACCATCGGTTTCTTCGACGGGGTGCATCGGGGACATCAGTTCCTGATTCATCATCTCGTAGAGACGGCACGAAAGGATGGCTTGCAATCTACCGTCATCACCTTTGATGCGCATCCCCGCAAGGTGTTGCAGGCGGATTACCAGCCAGAGATGCTGAGTACGCTCGATTCCAAGCTGCTGCTGCTTTCGAAGACGGAAGTGGATAATGCTGTGGTGCTGCATTTCGACAAGGCGATGGCTGCCATGTCGGCAAGAGAGTTTATGCAGCAGGTGCTCCACGACCATCTCAACGTAAGGAAACTCTTCATCGGCTACGACCATCGCTTCGGTCACAACCGCGAGGAGACTTTCGAAGATTACGTGCGCTACGGCAAGGAGATGGGCATTGAGGTAATCAGGAACGAAGCCTTCCAGATAGATGGCATCAACATCTCTTCTTCCGTAATCCGCTCTTTCCTGAAAGAGGGAGAAGTGGAGATGGCAGCCCGGTGCCTCGGTTTCCCTTACACCCTCATCGGAAAGGTGGTGAACGGATATCACGAAGGCAGAAAGCTCGGCTTCCCTACAGCCAATCTCGACATCTCTCACTTCGGACAGCTGATTCCTGCCCCTGGTGTCTATGCCGTAAGGGTAAGACTGGAGAATACGGTGGTATGGAAACGGGGAATGATGAATGTGGGCAATCGCCCAACCTTCAATGGCAGACAACTGACGCTAGAGACGCACATCTTCAATTTCGACGGGGATATTTATGACCAGCTCTTGCTCGTAAGCTTCGTGAAGCGAATAAGGGGCGAACAGAAGTTTGACAGTCCCGAGGAGTTGGCGGCGCAGCTGAAAGAGGATGAGCAGACCGTGCTGGATCTCTTTGAAAAGGAAGCGGAATGATAGCGAGAATGCTATTAACTATAAACGATTAATTATAAACAGTAAAAGCAATGGCAAAGATTAATTTAAAGAGAGGTTTGACGGATATCGTCCTCTACCTGATTATATTTATAGTAGTACAGATTATCGTGATGTATGCTGGCGTAGGAATCTGGGCGGGCATTAAGGGCGAAGGTTACCAGGCAACGCTCCTGGCTATCAGTTCGGGCAGCAATCCTATCCTGACGGCGCTTACCTCAGCGTTCAGCAACGTTATCACCCTCGTCATCTTCCTGAAGACGAAGTGGACACCGCTGACCCGCGATTATCTGCTTTCCAAGCCTTGGGCAACGCTTCTCTGGGTGGCATTGTTCACCCTGGGAACCATCATTCCTCTGGAGTTCATATATGAGCAGATAGGCATCGAGATGGACGAAAATACCGAGCAGATATTCGCATCGCTCATGAAGGAGCCTTGGGGCTATGTGGCTATCGGCGTTCTGGCGCCTTTTGCTGAGGAGGTTGTGTTCCGTGGAGCCGTTCTCCGCACCCTGCTGGGTCTTATGAGCAAGAAGAACCATTGGGTAGCCATCATGATTTCGGCTGCCATCTTCGGTCTAGCTCACGCCAACGTTGCGCAGTTTGTCAATGCCCTCCTGCTGGGCTTACTCCTGGGTTGGATGTATTATCGCACCAAGAGTCTTGTTCCGGGCATCCTGCTCCACTGGGTGAATAATACGATGGCGTATGTCCTGTCCAATATCATGCCTCAGAGCGATGGCAAACTCATCGACCTCTTCCATGGCGATGAGAAGACCATGTATTATGCCGTAGGCTTCTCTCTCTGCATCATGATTCCAAGTTTCATACAGCTGATTATCAGATTAAAGAAGGTGAAGGCTTAAGAGATAAATAAACGAGTAAAAAGGTTACCTGGATGGGTAACCTTTTTTCAGATATATAACCGGATAGATAAGTAGATTTTATGAAGATTATAGAAAGCAGCATTATAGGAAAGAAGAGCCAGGAGGCTTGTGAGGATGGAATGGTAGTTACCGATGATTTCATCGCTGTGATTGATGGCAGTACGAGCAAGACGCCGAAGCATCTCAATCCTGATATGAAGAACGGAAGATATGCCATGATGCTTATCTCGGAGTATATCCGGGAGGAACTGAAGGCGGATGCCTCGGTAGATGATTTCTGTCAGGGCGTAACGGCGTATATATATAATAAGGTGTATGAAAAGCTTGGGGTGGAAGAGCGGTTGAAGGAGCATCCGGAAGAGCGGCTTACCGCTTCGGCTATCCTTTATAGCCGGACAAGGAATGAAGTATGGATGGTGGGCGATTGCCAGGCAATCATCGCCGGAAAACTCTATGAGAATGGCAAACCTTATGAGGAGAAAATTGCCCGTAAGAGGGTAGAGTTGATAGAGCAGGGCCTTTCGTCTGCTGAGGCTAGAAAGCAGATAGAGCCATTACTGATCGAGGCGATGCTTTCCGGGCAGAACCAGACCTATACGGTTATCGATGGATTTCCTATCTATCGGGAGGGAGTGAAGGTTGTCTCTGTTCAGGATTCTGTTCCAGCATCAGATTCTGTCCCTTGCTCTGACTCCGCTTCTGCATCAGATACAATTCCATCTTCTTCCTCCGAGATTGTATTGGCGAGCGATGGCTATCCGTTCCTGAAGCCAACCTTGGCAGCGAGCGAGGCGGCATTGGCAGAGCAGATTGCCAACGACCCACAGAACATCCATTCCTTTATCGCCACCAAGGGCATCGTAGAGGGCAATAAGAGCTTTGATGATAGAACTTATATTCGATTTGTTTATTGCCAGTAAATAAAAAGCCGCAAATTTGTTTATTGGCAATAAACAAAATGGCTGATTTCGCCAGAAAAAAATAACAAGTAATGGCAAGGATTTCTATCTGGCAAGCGATGTATTCCCAAGAAGAAAACGATGACTTCTGCCCTGACAAACGGTGAGTTTTGCGATTGAAAACTATGAGTTAGTTTTGTTAACATTGAAATTTTTCGATGAAAACCTTTGCATATATGCATTTTTCTTCGTAACTTCGCAGCGGAATATAAAGAAGAAAAGCTATGGAAGAGATTAGAAAATATCCGGTGGGCATACAAACCTTCTCTGAGATACGAGAAGAAAACTATGTGTATGTGGATAAAACTAAGTATATTGTGGATTTCATAAGAAATGGATCCAAATATCTGTTTCTGAGTCGCCCAAGACGATTCGGAAAGTCTCTTTTTGTCTCTACACTTCAGGCTTATTTTGAAGGAAGAAAGAATCTGTTTGATGGGCTTGCCCTTGGGGATTATGAGAAGGAATGGGTAAAGTATCCGGTTTTTCATTTTGATATGAGCACGGCAAAGCACATGAATCCTGCTGATTTAATCAATGAATTGGAAGGTAAGCTAAGCCAACTGGAACAAATCTATGGTACGGAAGATTGGGCTATTAAGACTAACCAGCGTTTGGAATGTCTGGTAAAGCGTGCTTATAAGCAGACGGGGCAGAAGGTAGTCATTCTCATTGATGAGTATGATGCTCCATTGCTGGATGTCGTGCATGAGAAGGAAAATCTGGTAGAACTCCGTTTGATCATGAAGAACTTCTATAGTCCTATTAAATACTTGGACCCTTGGTTGCGTTTCGTCTTTATTACTGGTATTACCAAGTTCTCTCAATTAAGTATCTTTAGTGAAATCAACAACCTGGATAATATCAGCATGTTCGACCAGTATTCTGCTATCTGCGGTATTAGTAAGACGGAACTTCTGAATGATATGAAGCCAGATGTGGAGTTGTTGGCAAAGCATTTAGGCAGAACCTTGGAAGAAACAATAGGTGAACTTACGTCATATTATGATGGCTATCATTTCAGTGATAATTCAGAAGATATATTCAATCCTTTCAGTCTTGTAAAGGCCTTGAAGAATAAAAAGGTTTCGGCTTATTGGTTCAGTTCCGGTACCCCAAGTTATCTCATCAAGACTTTGCAGAAGTATCATGTGGGAGTGATGGATATTGAGCAGAAAAGTGTAGGGGTTGATGACTTTGATGTTTCGCCAGAGCAGATGACTTCAGCGCTTCCTTTGCTCTACCAGAGTGGTTATCTTACCATCAAGAAGTATAATCCGCTATTGCAATGCTATCAGCTGGACTATCCTAACAGGGAAGTACGCATAGGAATGTTGAAATCGCTTGCGCCAAACTATCTGTCTCCAATTCAATTGGATAATAATAGTTTTATCTTTGCCTTTTTGGAACAGCTCTATAGCAACAACATGGATGGCGCCTTGCAGAAGATGCAAGCTTATCTTGCTAGTATCTCCAACCGTCTGTCTAATAAAAACGAGAAAGATTTTCAAACGGTCTTCTATCTCATCTTCAACCTCTTGGGTGCTTATATCCTGGTGGAAGAAGATAGTGCAATAGGTAGGGCTGATGCCGTTCTGCACATGCCTGATACTGTGTATGTGATAGAACTGAAATACGATAAGTCGGCAGAAGAGGCTCTGAGGCAGATAGACGATAAGGGATATCTGATACCTTATTCTGCAGATGGAAAGCGATTGGTTAAAGTAGGAATCAATTATGATAGCCAAAAGCGAACGATAGGGGATTGGAAGATTGAAGAAACATAAAAAATAGAAGATTTTGAAGGAAAGCCTCGGCTACTTTGATGTAGTCGGGGCTTTTTGAAATTTTAGTTATATAATAATACGTATGGCAAAAAGCAATTACTTATATAAAATATATCATTCAAAGTTGGAGCTTGAGGCAAAAAATCATAAGAATTGTTGTAAGTTTCATTTTATTTTGTTACTTTTGTGCCAAATTATAAATATAGTGATGATGGAAAAAGTAAATTTAATACCTCAGTTCGGGATAACGAGCTCTATCTAAAGGCTTTATAATGTTTTTAT
>OGMK01000269.1_pt1 | contig 43556 bp, 32 predicted proteins | sample 1573151 | NCBI WGS metagenome assembly OGMK01 (sample SAMEA2581887, study PRJEB24529) | metagenome | biome: Human gut stool | place: China | collected 2011
CTGAGATCGAAAACGCGCTGCGGAGAGGTTCTAACTTTGAAAACAGCAAACTTCGCATCTGGAAAATTTATCAGCTCCAGCCTGACCGAAAACTCCGGGCAAAAGCTCTTGCGAAAGAATATGCCCCAAACGGACCCGGCGGCTCCTCGCACACCTATCTGGACGGAAGCAATGGTTGGCTCGATCATGACAGCAAGGGTCTGACGTTTGAGCATTATCCCGACCATCAGAAAGTGCTTCTCCGCTGGGATCGGGTCGAAAAATATATTGATCTGATGATTCAGTCTAACCGCTACCTGTCGGACAAAGAAAGAAGAGCCATCGACTTTCCCCTTGAACTGAACGCCGCCAGTGCAGCCGAATACACTGCATTAAAGGCGCAGCACCCGGATACTCTGGTTGGATTTGAAGCTGGCGGCAATTTTATGTTCTATGGAGAAGATGCTGCTAAAGTTGCCAAAATCATCAACAGTGCTTTGTTCACGAGAGACACCGCGCTGGGCGAAGTTCAGGTCACAGGCTTTTCTCCTCGCTTATGGGCAAGAAGGTCAAAAGAATTGTGGTCTGTGGGCAACGATGTTTACCTTGCCGGGTTAAACGAGAACGGCACTCACCATCAAACTAAGCACCTGCGCAAAGAGGACTATCTTCCCATTGGCTCCGTTATCAATATGGATAGCCGTGAATTTCGGATTGATAGGGTGGACTTTGATAAGGGCAAAGTTTCTTTGCAGGATATGGCACTGGCCGATATGCGGGTGCCGATTTTTCGGGAAGAACCGCTATCTGTTGTCCGGGAATTGTACGAACAGCAGGACGAGGCCCTCGACGCTGCTCTCGAAAAGGCCGTTGATTATAAGGTCGGGGACGATGTTGTGGTAGACCTTCTCACACGAACCATCGAAGGCAAAATCGGCTATGTGGGCGAAACCGATGTGCGCATCGACACCAGTGCGCAGGGCTATTCGTGGAGCAACGAGGTGCTGAACAAACAGCAGTTCGAGGACAGTCTGCGACGGGATGAGCCTACGTCTGATGAATCACTGGACAAGCTGCCTATCTCTGGGGAGGTCAACGGCGAATGGCAGACATTCCCGGATGATGCCGCCGTAGACGAAGCCCTGAATGCCGAACCTGTGCCGGAAGCTGCTGGAAATTTCTGCATTACGGACGATCATCTGGGCGAGGGCGGTGCAAAACAGAAATACGCCCGGAACATTGCAGCTATCCGCACTTTGTTCAAGCTGGAACAGGAGCACCGTGGTGCCACCGCCGAGGAGCAGCAGGTGCTTTCGCAATATGTGGGCTGGGGCGGTTTGGCAGATGCCTTTGACCCTAGCAAAGATAGTTGGGCAAAAGAGTACGCCGAACTGAAAGGACTGCTCTCCGAAGATGAGTACGCCGCCGCCCGTGGCTCCGTCCTGAACGCCCACTACACCAGCCCCACCGTGATTCGTGCCATCTATGATGCTGTGGAGCGCATGGGCTTCCGCAGCGGCAATATTTTGGAGCCGAGCATGGGCATTGGCAACTTTTTTGGTATGCTGCCGGACACCATGCAGGATAGCCGCCTGTACGGTGTGGAACTGGACAGCATCACAGGCCGCATTGCGCAAAAACTCTACCCAGAAGCCAGCATTAAAGTTGCCGGATTTGAAACCACCGACCGCCGCGATTTCTATGACCTTGCCGTGGGTAATGTTCCTTTTGGCCAGTACCGGGTAAACGACAAGGCGTACAACAAATTCGGTTTCAGTATCCACAACTATTTCTTCGCCAAGGCCATCGACCAAGTGCGTCCGGGCGGCATCGTGGCCTTCGTCACCAGCCGCTACACGCTGGACAGCAAGGATTCTTCTGCCCGAAAGCACATTGCCGAACGTGCTGATCTGCTGGGTGCTATCCGGCTACCGAATACTGCGTTCAAGGCAAATGCAGGAACAGATGTCGTCAGCGACATTATCTTCCTGCAAAAACATGACCGCCCCATCGACCATGAGCCGGACTGGATACAGCTCGGCAAAACGGAAGATGGCTTTACCATCAACAGCTATTTTGTAGACCACCCGGAGATGGTGCTGGGCGAACTGACCACCGAAAGCACCCAGTATGGCCGTGAGGAATTGACCGTTGCTCCCATCGAGGGTGCAAACCTTGCAGACCAACTTGCCGAGGCGGTACAGCATATTGAGGGGCAATACACCGAAGTTGAGGTAGAAACACCAGATATTGCGGATGCAGAAAATGAGCGACACATTCTCCCTGCTGACCCGGATGTGAAGAACTTCTCCTACACCGTGGTGGACGGTGAGGTGTTCTACCGGGAAAATTCCGTGATGACGCAGGTGGAACTGTCCGACAACGCCAAGGGACGCGTCACCGGCATGGTGGAGCTGCGGCAGATCGTCAACGACCTGATCGAACAGCAGTTGGAGGATTACCCCGATGCCGACATTAAGGCAACGCAGGAGCATTTGAATGCCACCTATGATGCCTTTACCGCCAAATATGGCTTGCTGAACGACCGCAGAAATGGGCGGCTGTTTGAGCAGGATTCTTCCTACTATCTGCTGTGTTCGCTGGAAAATCTGGACGAGCAGGGGCAGCTTAAATCCAAGGCAGCGATGTTCACCAAGCGCACCATTCGCCCGGAGCGCACCGTCACCAGCGTGGACACCCCCAGCGAAGCGTTGGCGGTATCTATTGGTGAGCATGGCAAAGTGGACTTGCCCTATATGGCAGAACTGCTGGGCACTCCCGGTGAGTATGGGCGCATTACCACCGAACTTTCCGGTGTGATCTTCAAAGACCCTGCCGCCGACCCCACCGACCCGGAAGCAGGCTGGCAGATGGCAGACGAGTACCTGTCCGGCGATGTCCGGGCAAAGCTGCGGATGGCGCAGTTTGCCGCCGAAACGAACCCGGAGTTTGCGGTCAATGTGGATGCGCTGATTAAGGCACAGCCCAGAGAACTGGAAGCATCTGAAATTGATGTGCGTTTGGGTGCCACATGGCTTGCACCTGAGATCATTCAAAAGTTTATGACCGAGACCTTCCAGATCCCCTACTATCTGCGCCATGCAGTCAAAGTGAGATATTCTCCGTATACCGCTGAGTGGCGTGTGGAGGGCAAGACTGCCACCGGCAGAGGGGATATTATCTCCTCCGAAACCTACGGCACATCCCGTGCCAACGCCTATAAGATTCTGGAAGAAACCCTGAATCTGAAGGATGTCCGCATCTACGACACCATCGAGGATGCCGAGGGCAAACCCAAGCGTGTGCTGAACAAGCGGGAAACCATGCTGGCACAGCAAAAACAGCAGGTCATCAAGGATGCTTTTGCCAACTGGGTCTGGCAAGACCCCCAGCGGCGCATTGCGCTGGTCCGGCAGTACAATGAGTTGTTCAACAGCACCAGACCCCGTGAGTATGACGGTTCCCACATTCACTTTGTTGGCATGAACCCGGAAATCACCCTCCGGGAGCACCAGCGCAACGCCATTGCTCATGTGCTTTATGGCGGTAATACGTTGCTCGCACACGAAGTTGGTGCGGGCAAGACCTACGAAATGGCGGCGTCTGCTATGGAAGCCAAACGGCTGGGACTGTGCCAGAAAAGTCTTTTTGTCGTGCCCAATCACCTGACAGAGCAGTGGGCATCGGAGTTTTTGAACCTCTACCCTAACGCAAAACTTTTGGTGGCACGGCGCAAGGACTTTGAAACTGCCAATCGCAAAAAGTTCTGCGCCCGCATCGCCACCGGGGACTATGATGCCGTCATCATCGGTCATTCGCAGTTTGAGCGCATTCCGCTGTCCTTTGAGCGGCAGGAGCGTATCATTCAGGAGCAAATTTATGAAACGCTTGCCGCCATCAACGAGCTGAAAGTCCACGCAGGCGAGAATTTCTCCATCAAGCAGATGGAAAAGACCCGGAAAACGCTGGAAACCAAACTGGAAAAACTGCGCTCCGATGAGCGCAAGGATGATGTGATCACCTTTGAGCAACTGGGCGTTGACAGGCTTTTTGTGGACGAGAGCCATTTCTACAAGAACCGTGCGAAACGTTGTGCATAAGTCCTTGTTGACAGCAAGGACGAAAAGCACCATGTGATTGCACTTAGCGATAAGAAAATATCACAGAGAACTTTAATCTCGAAATCAGAGGTGAAATTCCTCTGCCGTACAGAACCAATGTCGAGGAACAGAATTCCTGAGAATAGGTCAAAATTCAAGACAGTACGAGAGCTAATACTCCACTGTGCGTTGCCACCTGTAAGTGTGCATTGTACAGAGCGTGGTGAAGGCGTAACCTGAAAACCTAAACCTCTGCAAAGAGGCATGGATAATAATGGTGCGGGTTTCCGAAACCTATGGCTATCCGTTAGGGAAAGCTATGCAGCATCGTAAGAGCGAACGGCATCCGAAAGGGTGACCCTTGGAAAAAGTGTGTGTGGCTGGTTTTTCTGCACACGCCCTGTGGGATGAAATCCCCATCAGGAATCATGCAGCAACTGTGGTTCAAAGCATGGTTAGATTTTCCCGGTGTAAGGTAGCGGCCTAAGGGTTTCAGAACAAGGATAGAGATTAAGGAACGTTTGAGAGCCTGTTGTTGGAGCGTTACAGCGCAGTGAAAGCAACAGGAAGTCAGCCGTATCATAGTAGTCTGGGCTGGGTAATGCCAGTCATACGGAATTGAAATATTCCATGGCGAAGGATACGAGTCAAATCGATTTGTAAATTTCACAAAACGAAAATCCTATAACTACCTGAAAGATGGGTGACGAACTGCGAGGTGAAAACCTTGTGCATTTGAACGTCAGATTTTCAACGGAAACGGAACTTAAAAAGATTCAGGACTTTCTCTATGAGAAGTCCGGTCAAGGAGTATCGTTCACCGGTCTGGTGGAAGCGATGGTAAATGAAGTGACCATTGTAACCGCCGTCCACAATATCAAGTCCAACAAAGGCAGCAAAACTGCTGGCGTGGATAAGATAAAAATGGACAAATACCTTCAAATGCCAAAAGATGAGCTTATTTTATTGATTCAATCGTGTTTTCGCAACTACCGACCCAAGCCAGCCCGCCGTGAATATATCGAAAAGAGTAACGGAAAGAAAAGACCGCTGGGTATCCCCACTGTATTGGACAGGATCATACAGGAGTGCGTGCGCATCATTATCGAGCCGATCTGTGAAGCGAGATTTTATCCGCAAAGCTACGGCTTTCGCCCCTATCGGGCACAGAAACATGCAATCCGGGGTATCATCAATGTCATAAACGCTGGATGCAAATCGCCTGACCAACCCGTGTGGGCAATTGAGGGCGACATCAAGGGATGCTTCGACAATATCAATCACCGCCTGCTGCTCCAAAAGCTCTGGAAAATCGGTATCCATGACAAGCGTGTGCTGAAAATCATCAGTCAGATGCTGAAAGCTGGATATATGGAAAATGACCTATTTCATGCAACAGAGCTTGGTACACCGCAGGGTGGAATCCTTTCACCTCTTTTATCCAATGTCTATCTGAATGATTTTGATTGGTATGTTGGTCGTATGTATATGGAACCGCACAGACAGTGCAAGCACAAAGGCAACGATACGAGACGACTAAAATGGGCTGGCGTAACACCAAAGTACAATTATCGCTACGCCGATGATTGGGTGATTCTGACATCAACGGAGAAGGAAGCACTCCGTTTGAAACGTGTCTTGACAAAATATTTTCGGAACAGAATGAAACTTGAACTGTCGCAGGAAAAGACCTATGTAACAGACCTGCGGACAAACAGTATACACTTTCTTGGCTTTGTGGTAAAGGCCGAACGAAAACGGAAAACTCCTGACCCGGCAACATGGACAAACCATTTGGTTGGAAAGCCGCTGCCGGATATGGAGCGGCTAGGAAAGAAGACTAAGAAACTGCTCGAAGAAGTGCACCGCATAGAACTTTGTCAAAAAGTCAATGTGCAGGCTGCGCAAATTCAGTACGTTAACTCTGTCATTATGGGTATGGCACAGTACTTGCAGACAACTATCTGTGCTCATGCCTACCATGCGATAGACCGCAGAGTAAATAACGCTGCACTGGCTGTATGGAAAAAGCTGTACCCCAAACGGCACAACTCCATGCAGGTGCCGCTGAAGGTGCTCTGCAATCTTCCTGACCGACACAAAGGCTACGACAGCAAGACATTTGCTGTATGGGTCGAAGGAAATTGGTTTGGTATAACTTATGCGTTCATCACGCATAGTCACTATGAATCCAAGCCATTTGACCAGAAAATGACACCGTACACAGCGGAAGGGCGTAGGCGATATGTAAGTTACCGTACTAAGCACAAGCCGCTTCCGTGTGACCGTCCATCCGTTAACTCCCCAAGCGATATTGCGATATCAGCGTACGCAAGGGGAAGGATGAATTTTGAGTATTATATGAACCGGGAATATGCTTACAGCAGGGACAAAGGAAAATGTAAATGCTGTGGAAATGCCTTCTCACCCATGCTTCAAAAGAATTGTCACCACGTTAAAAATAAGCTTCCACTTGATAGAATCAATAAAGTACCGAATCTGGTTTGGCTGTGTGAACCATGCCACCGCATGGTTCACAACAGTCCAATACCGCCTGAGCTTGATGCAAAGACGGTAGGCAAAATCATGAAATACCGCGAAAAACTTAAACTGTGAAATTTACAACCACTCTGTGTCCGTGAGAACACAGCAGTGTTAAAATCTGAAGGAAGAAAGTAAATCGATTTGATGGTACGCCGGGTGCGCTGAAAGGTGCACGCCCGGCGTGAGGTGGGGGAAAACTTGGAGATTACTTCAAAAAGTTACCTATCACAGCAAAGCAGACTACTCTGCGGACTGCTTCGCAGTCGCAGAGATGCTGCACATTCTTTTTGACTACAAAAATGCGGAATGTCGCAGGATTATCCACCAGCGAAGCGCAAAAATCCAGCGATATGTTCGGGAAATGTAGATACTTGGATGAGGTCACCGGAGGCCGGGGCGTGGTGTTCGCCACAGGAACGCCCGTGAGCAATTCCATGACCGAACTGTACACGGTCATGCGGTATTTGCAGTACAGTACCCTGCAACAGAAAAAGCTGACCCATTTCGACTGCTGGGCATCCACCTTTGGCGAGACCACTACCGCCATCGAACTTGCCCCGGAAGGCACCGGCTACCGGGCAAGAACAAGATTTGCCAAGTTCTTCAACCTCCCGGAGCTGATGTCCATGTTCAAGGAGGTTGCGGACATTAAAACCAGCGACCAGCTCCACTTACCTGTGCCGGAAGCAAAGTTTGAGACCGTGGTGGCAAAGCCGTCCGAAATTCAAAAGGAGATGGTGCAGGAGCTGAGCAAGCGTGCCGCCCGCATCCACTCCGGCACCGTGGATGCCTCCGAGGACAATATGCTGTGTGTCACAAACGATGGGCGCAAAATCGGCTTAGACGTTCGCCTGATGAACCCCATGCTGCCGGACGACCCCAACAGCAAGCTGAACGTCTGTGTGCGGAACGTACTGAAGATCTGGGAGGAGGGCAAAGACCAGAAGCTGACCCAGCTTTTGTTTTGCGACCTCTCGACACCAAAGAACGATGGCAACTTCAATGTCTATGAGGACATTCGCAAAAAGTTGGTTGCCGCCGGTGTGCCGGAAAACGAGATCGAGTTTATCCACAACGCCGACACCGAAGCGAAAAAGGCAGCATTGTTCTCCAAAGTACGCTCCGGCGATGTGCGCGTCCTGCTGGGCAGCACGGCAAAAATGGGCGCAGGAACCAATGTGCAGCAGCGTCTTGTGGCAGTGCATCATCTGGATGTCGGCTGGAAGCCCAGCGACATGACCCAGCGCAATGGTCGCATCATCCGGCAGGGCAACATGAATACGGAAGTCAAGGTGTTCAATTACGTCACGGAAGGAACATTTGACAGCTATATCTTTCAGACTCTTGAGAATAAACAGCGATTCATCAGCCAAATCATGACTTCCAAATCTCCGGTGCGCTCCTGCGAGGATGTGGACGAACAGGCACTTTCCTATGCGGAGATCAAGGCATTGTGCGCTGGAAATCCGCTCATCAAGGAGAAGATGGATTTGGATGTGCAGGTCGCCAAGCTGAAGGTGCTGAAAGCCGACCACCAGAGTCAGAAATTCCGCCTGCAAGACAAGCTGCTGACCAAATTCCCGGCTGACATTCGGGAAACAAACGCCTATATTGCTGGGGTGAAAGCGGACGCACAGCTTGCCGCCGCCCATCCGCAGGTGCAAGAGGGTTTCTGCGGCATGACCATCAAGGGCGTGACCTACGATGAGAAAAAGACCGCCGGTGAGCGTCTGGTGCTTGCCTGCTCCGAACTGCCCAACGCCGAAGAAAAAGTGATCGGCAGCTACCGGGGCTTTGAGTTGTCTCTGCGGTTCGATACCTTCCGCAGTGAGTATCAGGCTATTCTGAAGGGCGAACGGAGATACCCGGTAGCACTGGGCACCGACCCGCTGGGCAACATTATCCGTCTGGATAATTCGCTGAACAACTTCCCGGAGCGCATTAACTCTGCTGAGAATGAACTAGCCACTCTGCATCAGCAGCAGGCAGCAGCGCAAATCGAGGTTGAGAAACCATTCCCACAGGAAGAAGAACTGGCAGAGAAGTCAGCCCGCCTTGCCGAATTAAACGCCCAGTTGGATGTGGACGAAAAGAGCCGCGACCCGGAACAGGATGAGGAAGAACAGGAGGACGCACCTCGCCGCCCCTCGGTGCTGGCGGCACTGGAGGAAAAATCCGATAAGCCGGAGCCGGTGAAGCCCTTCCGCAGTTATTACGACAAGGACGGTGATGCCCGGTGAGCGACCGCCGCGACCAGCAACTCCATTTCCGGGTCAGCAAACCGGAGCTGGAACGGATTCGGAACAAGATGGAATCCAGCGGCATTTTGAGCATTGGCTCCTATCTGCGCAAGATGGCGCTGGACGGATATTGTCTGTATCTGGATCTGCCGCAACTGCGCCGCATGGCGTATCTTTTGCAGATGTGCAGCAACAATTTAAACCAGTACGCCAAAGTAGCCAATGAAAATGGCCGGGTCTATGCTGCCGATATGGAGGACTTGCGCGCCCGGCTGGATGAACTCATCAGCATCGGCAAGCAAATTCTTTCCCGGTTGGCAGAACTCTAAAACTTTCCCCGCAGTTGGAGGACTGCGGAGGTACATAAGGGTTGCCTGTTATATCCGTTGCGTTTTGTCAAGATTCCCGACAGAATGTGGCGGTGCCAACACTTATATTGGAGCCATTGCCAAACACAACGCATCATTTTCAAACGACGCAACGAAATAATTTGGACTGTATTTTTCAAAATCAAAGTGAGTGTAACACTGTGGGACAGCCAGTAATTGAGGCATTTTTGCTAGCGAATACTTGAGCCATTTGTAGCATTCACACTCGATGGAAATGTCATGCACTTGCTTTTGTATTATCGCTTCTACGATTATTTTTGAATCTTTATAGGGGCATCTATGTTGCGCTATTTTGCAACATAGATGCCACCCAGTCGCTTGCTCAAGCTACCAAAAATAGCCCCGCCCCTGTTTCCTGTTACTGAAACCGGGGCGAGGCTTGCTCTTGCAGGTGACGTAAAATCACATCTGTTGTCGTTTGCTTTTTGATGTTATTCTTACTGGATTTCTTCCCGGATGGACCCGCCCATCGCGCTGATGAACACGTCTTGGTACAGAGCAACTGTCTTGGTCGCGCCATTGTCCGAAAGGGCATCCGGGATCTCTTTGAATTCCACGGTACCGTCCAGCAACTTTTCCAGGCAGATGATGAGGTTGGGCAAGACATCCGGATTCAGTGGACTGCCGAAGCCGCGGAAATCGTGATGGAAGTTGTACACGGCATCATACTGATCGCGCATGGCCCAGATGCGCTGCAGGGCCTTGAGGGAAATTTCTGCACACTCCCGCACGGTGGGGGCGAGGGTCGTGTTCAGCAACCAGTTGCAGTTGCAGGCATCGCCGCACAGCAGGGTGTGGGTCAGATCGTCGATGAAAACCAGCTCACCTGCGGTGTGGCCGGGGCAGTACCAGGCCGTCACTTTGCGATTGCCCAGGTCGAAGACATGGCCGTCTTCCAGCGGTTTCCAGGTAGGCTCGTGCGGCCAGGGGCGGATATCGATGTCCGGGTCATAAACGTAATACTTTCCTTCTCGCTTCCGGATAAGTGCTGCGTATCTTTTACGGAACTCCGTTGTGGGGGCGGTCCCTTCGTCGGTGTTGTCCATGTCGGCGGGATGGATGAAGATTTCATCAAAGAAACCCGCACCGCCGATGTGGTCGCCGTGGTTGTGGGACACGGCCACCTGATAGGGCTTATCGGTGATGCGGTTCTCGACCACCCATTTCAGGTCGCCGATACCGGTGCCAACATCCAGCAGAAGCGCACGCTCGCTTCCAACGACCATAAAGGAGCTCACGCAGTCGAATTCGTCGATTTCAAACAGGCCGGGGCGAAATTCGTAAAAAGGTATTGTTTTGCAAGCCATAATATCTTCTCCCTATTCCAGATTAGGCAGCCTTCTTCTTGTTGGCCACCTGATAGCAGTCAATGGCGACAGCGGCCAGCAGGATCAAGCCCTTGATCACGCTCTGCCAGTTGGTATTCACGCTCATCAGGACTAGGCCGTTGTCCAGAATGCCCAAGATGATAACGCCGATAACGGTGCCGCTGATCTTACCTTCGCCGCCGGCGATGGAAACGCCGCCCAGGCAAGCTGCAGTCATGCAATCGAAGGAGTAACTACTGCCCGCTCCCGGCTGGGAAGCGTTGGTGCGGCCTACCATGATGAGGGCTGCAATGGCAGCGCAGAAGCCGCAGAAGGTGTAGACCATAACGGTCAACTTGTCAACGTCGATACCGGCCAAACGGGCAGCTTCCTTGTTGCCGCCCAGCGCGTAGATGTAACGGCCGATGTAGGTCTTGTTCATCAGGATAGCTCCAAAGATGATGAAAAGCACAAAGATGATGACGGGAACGGGGATGATGCCGATGTAGCCCTGACCGATGAACTTGAAAGCTTCGGGCATACCGGTGATGGGGTAGCCGCCGGTGATGAGGTAGGCAACGCCCTGTAACACCAGCATGGTACCTAGCGTGACGATGATGGGCGCAATGTGCAACTTGACGGCCACGATGCCGTTGATGGCACCCAGCAAGCAACCGACCACGATGGTGACGATGACAGCCACCGGGATGGGTAAGCTGAGCTTGGTCATCATATAACCGACCAGCATTCCGTCCACAGCCATCTGCATACCGACAGACAAGTCCATGCCGCCGCCGATCATGACCATGGAAACGCCCACGACGACGATGCCGAACATTGAAACCTGGCGCAGGATATTAATGACGTTCTTTGTCGCCAGGAAGTTGGGTGCCATGATGGCAAAGAATGCGAACACGACGACCAGCAGGATATAAATACCGTATTTCTTATAAATATCGATCCACTTTGATTTCATCTCAGCAAGCTCCCTTCACTTTACCGCCGGACGCCAGATCCAGAATGTAGTTCTGATCGAAATCCGCTTTTTCTACTTCACCGTTCTTGCAGCCCTCTGCAATGACCACGATTCGGTCAGACATGCCCAGCAGTTCCGGCATATCGGACGAGACCATGATGATGGAATGGCCTGTCGCCACCAGCTCGTTCATCAGCTTGTAAATTTCCTGCTTGGCACTGACGTCGATGCCGCGCGTAGGCTCGTCGAAGATGATGATGCTGGATTTGGCCGCCAGCGTTTTTGCGATGACGACCTTCTGTTGGTTGCCGCCGGAGAGGTTGTTGACCTTCTGTTCCAACGACGGAGTGCGGATGTTGAAGCGGTCGCGGTATTCTTCGGCCACGCGCTGTTCGGCTTTGGTATCCACGAACAGGCCCTTACTGTAGCCAGGGATGTCATTCACAATGGTGTTCCATTTGATGGTGTTGCGCAGGAACACGCCCTGGTTCTTGCGATCCTCCGGGATGTAGCCGATGCCGTACCGGATGGCATCACCGCAGGAGCGGATTTTCACTTCCTTGCCATGCAGGAAAATCTTTCCGCTCTCAACGGGGTTGGCACCGTAGATCACGCGCATCAGCTCGGTGCGGCCTGCACCGACCAGACCGGCAAAGCCCAAAATCTCGCCCTTGTGCAGGGTGAAGGAGATATCCTTGTCGCCGTTTCCGGTCAAATGCTCCACCCGGAGCACTTCTTCACCAATGGCCGTCTCGCGGGAGGGATAGCTTTCCTTCATCTCACGGCCTGCCATCATGGCGATGAGCTGCTGGCGGTCGATGTCGACAATGTTCCTGGTGCCAACGTACTGGCCGTCCCGCATGACGGTGACGCGGTCGGCCACTTCGAACAGCTCTTCCAGTCGGTGCGAGATGAAAATGATGGTCACGCCGCGTTCCTTCAGATCATGGATGATGCGGAACAGAGTCGTAACCTCATTCGTGGTCAACGGCGCAGTGGGCTCGTCCATGATCAGCAGCTTGACATTTTTGCTGATGGCCTTCGCGATCTCCACGATCTGCTGCATGGCCGGAGAAAGGTCCCGAATCTTCTGCGATGGGTCGAGCTTGATGCCCATCTGATCGAATAATTCCTGGGTGCGGCACTCGCGTTCCTTGATGTCCACGAACAGGCCGGGTTTTGTTTTTTCTCCCAGGAATACATTCTCGGCGGCGCTGATACCGGGCACGAGGGTGAACTCCTGATAGATGACGCTGATGCCCTGCTCTTTAGCCAGAGCTGGTGTAAAGGAATCGAAGGTCCTGCCGTTGATCGTAATGCTACCGCTGTCCGGGGTGATGGCCCCCGAAAGCGTTTTGATGAGCGTTGATTTGCCTGCACCATTTTCGCCAATCAGAGCGTGGACTTCACCTTCCCGGACATCAAACGAAACATGGTCGATGGCCACAACGCCGGGATACGTCTTGACGATATCCTTGACGCTAAGGATGATTTTTTCTGCCACGAAAGTCTTCCTTTCCAAGAACGGCACCGCCCGAAGACGGTGCCGTTTCTTCCGTTGTTCAGTTGTATCGGTCGGTCAGTGGATTTACTGGTAATCGGCCACATTTGCAGCGGTGACAGGGCTGATGGGAAACTTGACAACCGTGCCGGACGTAATCTCGCCGTCGATGTACTGATACAGACAGTCACGGGTTCTTTCAGCAACAGAGCCAAACTTCAGAGTGCCGCGCATAACATCGTTAGTCGCAATATACTTCAAAGCGCTCTCGGTACCATCGCAGGCAAAGATACCGAAATTATCGCTGGCCATACCGGCAGCTTTGACAGCTTCCACTGCCTCGGTCGCAGCAGCGTCGCCGTAGCAGAGGATGCAGTTCAGGTCCGGATGCTTCTGGATCATGGTCTCGGTGTAGGTGGTACCGGCACCGACCACATCCTTGCCGATATCGACGACTTCCAGAATGGTGGAATCGGGACAGAGCTCCTTGATACGGTCCTGGATACCCTGGCCACGGTTCTGCATATCCTGGTTCTGGTAGGTGGTGTAGACCACGATGTTGGCTTTTCCGCCCAGCTGTTTGTTGATCCACTCACCGGCCATATCGGAGATCATAGTGCCGATGTCATACTGGTCGGAGTTGATGCAGATGTCATAAACGGAGGTCTCAACGCCGCACTCCATCACGATGACACCAGCATCCTGTGCCTCCTTCAGAGCATCGTCGCAGGAATTATCGGAGACCATGGCTAGAATAACATTGCAACCGGAGGTGACCATGTTCTCGATGTCAGTGACAGCTGTGCCGGAGTCGTTTTCAAAGCTGACGGAGGTGTAGGTCCAGCCTTCCTGTGCGGCAACTTCCTTCAGGCCATCATCGATGCCGATGAAAAATTCGGTCTGCAGGGTCGGGGCCAGGAAGCCGAACTTAATATTATTCTTAGTCACGCTGGTACCTGCAACAGCAGCTGCGCTGGATGCAGGTGCTGTGCTACTTACAGCCGTGCTGGAAGAGCTGGAACCGCCGCAGGCGGCTAGCAGACCGGCGGCGCTGATAAAGCCGGTAGTCTTCAGGAAATTGCGGCGGGAAATAAGTTTCTTGCTCATAATTTTTCTCCTTCTTGTGCATTTGTTTTGGTGGTCCTCAACCACTGTCTCTTCTGTGCACTAAGGATACCGTATTTCGGCCCCGTTCACAAGGATATAAAATTCAGATTTAGGGGGAGATTCTTCTGACTTTTTGTCAGGTTTGTTCTTTTTTACCATTTTGCTGTGCAAAAAATACGAGCAAAATCACAAATCCCTCAACAATGATTTCATAGCTGGTCATCCCGAAAGCCGTCAGCAGTTGGCGTAGCAGCACCGTGGAAATGGCGGCGATGAGGAGCTGCGCCGCCTTGCAGGTGCGGTCATTCTGCAGCCCACCCGCTAGGCAGACAGCGGCAAGACTCTGGTAAATATAATCGGTGTTTCGGTTGCTGCTGCCGTAAGGGGCCACCAGGAAGATCATCACTGTGCCCAGCGAAAAGAGCACCGAGGCCAGTGCATACACCACCGTGATGACCCTCACGGTATCGATTCCGCTGCGCTCGGCCTCGGCCCGGTTCTCGCCGATAGCCATGCTGTACTTGCCCCAGTAGGTCTTTTTCCAAAAGACATGCAGCCCCACCGCGCAGAGCGACAATAGGACCGCAGCGGGGGTCTGCACCGCCCGGAAATGCCGGTTGAGCGAAAAGTCCAGCAAAAGCGCCTCGTCCGAAGAATACAGATTCGAGAGGATCTGCGCCATGGCAAAGCTGCTCACGAGTGTTGGCACATGCAACCGGGCGCTCAGCCAGCCCCGGAACGCACCCACGCAGCATTGGAACAGCAGCATGACCAGGAGCATACCAGGCAGCGGCACCCCGATAAGGAAGAGCTTCGCCAGCAGCAAGGTGCCCACCGAAGCCTGCGCCATAAAGCAGAGGTCGATGTCGCCCAAAGTCATTTCCATACCGACGCCCAGCACAAAAAAGCCCAGCGTCGTCGTCTGACGGAGCAGGTACAGCGGGTTCCAGTTCAGCTGGCCCCGCGCCAGCGCGATACTATACAGGCACCAGATACCCAAATTCAGCAACAGCGCAAAGCGCTGTCCCGGAGGCGCAGCGCACTTCTTTTCATTCTTCGTCACAATGCCACATCCTTATCGGTGTATCCACGCAGGAACTCGTCCGCCGCTTCCAGCAGGATGACCGTTGTATTCCGTTCACACAGTTCGTTCACATAGCGCAGCAGCGCGGTCCGGCCATCACGGTCGCTGGCTGAGAAGGCGTTGTGCATCAGCAGCACCCGTGGGTGAAACAGTTTCCACCGGCTGCACAGAACAGACAGCTTGGAAAGCGGCTTCTGCCCCTCTTCCCGCAGCATGTTCTGGCCCCAAAAGCTCTCATCCGTCAGGATGCGGCGACCATTTTTCTGCCACATGCCCTGTGGGCTGATGCGCGGCATACTGGGCAGCAGGATGTTCTCTTCAGGTGTCAGATTCTCTTGTAGCAGCGTCTCCGGCCGGTCCGCATCCCAGAAGACGATTCGTCTGCGTAGCAGAGCCGCTGGTCCGGCAAAGTCTACTGTTTCATCCGCAAAACGGATTCGGCACCGGCTATGCTCCAAGGTCAGCGATTCCCAGCAACCTTCCAGCACCTGATGGTCAAAGCTGTGCAGTAGCACGCTCTGTCCCTCCCAGCAGTCGATGGAAAATTCAATGTTCCGGTATTCCAACAGCAGGGTCACCTTTTGGCGGTGTTCGCCTTCTTGCAAGGATCGCACCTTGGCATCGACTTTCCGGGTAGGAGTATAATGCAGCAGAGTCTCCTGTTGAACGAATTCCTCCGTACCGTATAGTTTACGGATAATCTGCCCATCCTGCAGCAAGACCAGACAGTCAGCGGTTTCTTCAAACCAATTGCACCAGTTGTCCGAGATGATCAGGCCAATGCCCTGTTCTTTCAGGCGGCACAGCAATGCCAGCAGCTGCCTAATCTGAGGCAGGGTCAGCCCTCGGGTCACTTCGTCCAGCACGATAATGCTAGCCCCTTGGTCTGCTGCTTTCACGATGCCCAGTAGCAGCCGATCGAGCTGACTCAGAGTCCGGACATCGCAGTCGGCCCTGTATTCGAGGCCATATTCTTCCAATACCTGCTGGGTCAGCAATTCAATGGCGTGTTGGTTCAGCACTGTTTTGTTCATTCGACTGTGCCGCATCAGGAAAAAGTTTTCCGCTAGGTTCAGGCAGTTCATAAAGGGCTGGTGGGTGTCAAGATAGTAAATTTTCTGGGTTTCCATCGCCGTACGGGAATATTCCTGCATGGCACAACCCCGCACCCAGAGCGTACCGCGCAGCAGACTGCCCTCTCCGGCAAATAGGCGGGCCAACTGCCCACGGCCAGAGCTCTCGTTTCCGACCAAGCTGATGCATTCACCCTCTCGCAACAGCAAATGGATATCCCGGACGGATTCTCCAGCGGGCGTTCGAATCTCACCACCACTGATCCGTAGCAATTCCTTTTTCATAGCAAGATTCCCTCTGCGTCCTGCATTTCTTCCCGGCTGCGGATGATGGGTACTAAAACCTCCACCTGGGTTCCCTGACCATCGCTGCTGTAGATCTGCACGCCATACTCCGGGCCAAAGATTAGCTTGATTCGCTGGTTCACGTTGTGCATGGCAATGCCGTTCCCATGGCCTGCAGTGCGGTCAGCGTTCGTCTCGGCGTACTTCCGCTCCATGTTGGCACGCATCCGCGCAAGCGTCTCAGCATCCATGCCAATGCCGTCGTCGGTGATAACGAGGTGCAGCAGATTTTCGGTGCTACGGACGCGAATCTTGACGTGTCCCTGCCCAGGTTTGGGTTCCAACCCGTGGAAAATGCTATTCTCCACAATAGGCTGAATGGTCATCTTGGGCAGTAGACACTCCTGTACGGCTGTATTCTCCTCGTCCAGCTCGATGTCCAAAAAGAACCGATCCTCAAACCGGAACTGCTGGATGAGGAAATAGTTCCGGATGTTGTTCAGCTCATCCCGTAGGGTCACGATATTCTCCCTGCGGCTGATGCTGTATCGAAAAAAGGACGCTAGTGCGTTAGACATGTGAGCAATGTTGTCGCACCCCTGGATAATAGCTTCGCTGCGGATACATTCCAATGTGTTGTACAGAAAGTGCGGGTTAATCTGGTTCTGCAATGCGTTGATGCGGGACTGACTGTCGCTCATGCTGGCCGAGTATTCGGCTTTTAACTTGGCTTCCCGTTCGTTGATTCGGCCGAGCAACACCCGGCCCGGTGCACTGTAGGGGGCCTGCTGCGTCTCGTTAGAGGAAAGCATAGTCTCCAAGTCGTGCGCGTAGGCCACGCACCGCAGGGTCAGGATGGCAAGGCATACCGCCGTCAGGCAGAGAAAGGCAGTCTGGACGCTACCGTTGCTGATGTGGGCACCCACCACGCCACCTGAAACCCCGGCGGCCAGCAGGACGGTTTCTTTTTCCTTCATGTTGTTCCTTCTTTACAGCTCAATAGTAAAGTTTGCGGTACTCGGTCGGCTTCATCCCGACGTTCTTAGTAAACTGCTGGCTGAAATATTTCACATCCCGGTAGCCCACACTCTCGGCGATTTCATAAACCGTCTTGCGTGTGTTGCGCAGCATCTCCTTGGCAGCGTTGATTCGCACCTCGGTCACGTAATCCAAAAAGCCTTTCCCGGTCTTGTGCTTGAACATCTCGGAAAAGTAGGTTGTGTTGAACCCGCTGCGGGACGCTGCTTCCTCCAGCGTCACCTTTTTTGGGTAGTGCTGCTGTACATATTCCATCGCGATACGGATGGGGTAGTCCTCGCTCTTCCGCCGCTCGGCCTGCAACTGTTCCAACGTACACCCCAACGCCTGCGTCAGGATGTCGATGAGGCCGCGGATTGACTGGCTACTACGGCAGTCCAGCCAGACCGCACGAGCCCAACCCTGCGGAAGGGCCATGCCACGCTCCTGGCAGCCCCCCTCAAACCATTGCAACGTGTTCCGAGTCAGTTCCATGTACTGCCACGCAGCGGCACCGGCTTTCTGCGCGTCCGCAAAGTTCTCCACGATGTTCTTTCTCAGCGCCTCCGGGCGCAGGGTCTCCAACCCCGCCTCCAGATTTTTCCGCGCCTTTTCCATCCAGGCCGGGGCAGCTTCAGCCATCCGCTCTTCCACCGACAGCTTCAACTGCCCCCCGCTGCCTTCCAGCAACTTGCGCGCCGTGGCTTGCTCAGCCTCCTGCAGCAGTTCCGGCACCTGCGCGAACTCCGGTTCTGCCCGGCTGACCCCCATGGTCACGGTGTATTCTGCAAAATTGTTGAGATAGTGGCGGCACTCATCCATCCACCGGCTGATTGCTTCCTGCACACCTGCTTTGTCTTCTCTGTTGTAGTACAGCAGGGCGAACAGCCGCATTTCGGTCTCGATGCAGAGCATGACGTGGTAGGTCTTCAGGATGTCCTGAGCCGTTTTCTGCGCCCGCATCATGATCATGTTCCGCTGCTCGCTACTACTCTCCGGCCCCGCCAAGTGGTCCACCTGCACCAGCGCGGCCTGATAAAGCCCATCCGGAATGTCGGTGTCGTGCTCCTTGCGCAGCCGTTCCAGCTCTTCCGGTACGTCGCCGATCACCAGACGGTGTAGCAGCTCCCGTTCCAGCAGGCGCAGGTTGGAGTTGTAGTTTTTCTCAATTTGCTCGGTCCGCACCCGGTCGCGCTCCTGCTCCACGTGGGTCTGGCAGATCTTCCGCAGAATGGCATTCAGCTCGTCCTCGTCGATGGGCTTCAGCAGGTAATCGATCACGCCGTATTTCAGTGCTTTTTGGGCATATTCAAAATAGCGGTAGCCGCTGATGATCACAAAACGAATCTGGGGATATTTTTCGCTTGTGCGCTGTACAAGTTCCAGACCGGTCAGCACTGGCATCCGGATGTCGGTGATCACAATATCTGGATGAATCTGCTCGATCAGCTCCCATGCGCTTTGCCCGTCGCAGCACTGCCCAGCAAATTCCAGCCCCAGCTCTTCCCAGTGAATCAGATACCTAACCAGTAATCCAACACGCTGTTCATCATCGGCAATCACAACCTTCAGCATTTTTCTTCTCCTACTCCGTCTTTTTACAAAGTTTTTATATTGTACATTCTTTTTTTCTGCAAAACAAGACAAAAAACGCCCGGTTTCCTCTTCCAGAAACATGCTTACAATAATCATGACTTCTCGTGCAAGTCAAAAGCAGTAACCTGCCTCTGATGTGCGCCAACACCTCTTGGCATTTTAAGGCTACTGTTTTTTGTTTTCTTTTTCTTTTTTTCAGCTGCGATACACGCAGATAACCTATTACGATTATTATAACAGAAATTACTCCAGAATGATACTTCGACGTTTTGCTTTGGCGCTGCGACAAAATGCATCGTCCTCGACAGAATGTGGCGGCGCTAACAATAAGGGCTAACATCCTTGCAAGGCAGGGGCGATACCTTTATAATAGGGTCGAAAGGAAAGGTTGGTGTTTGATATGAGAATTCTGTTCAAGATGGTGCTTGCCCCGGTTTGTCTGTTCGTGGCTTTTCTGGCTCTGATGGCAAAGTGGCTGCTTACCCTGTCCAGCTATGTTGTCGCGCCGTTGATGCTCTACATCTTCGGCTGCTGCATCTATACCGCCTACCGCCAGACTTGGGATCAGTTTTTGATTCTGCTGGCAGCGGAATTTATCTGCTTCGTTCTCTTTTTCGGTGCAACTGCCATCACAGAGGGCGTCGGACGGTTCAGTGAACGGCTTGTCGAATTGTAAAAAGTATTTTATCTTTGCCGCCTTCGGGCGGCTTTTCTCGTTTAGAGGGGGTGATCTGCTCTGGCTGCTACTCGTCTGATTGCACTGCATCAGCACAAAGGAAAATCTATTGCCGCCTGCCTGAAAGACCGCACCGACTATGCACAGAATCCAGACAAGACCGAAAAGGGCGAGCTTGTCAGCAGCTATCAATGCAGCCCGCTTACCGTGGATGAGGAGTTCATGCTCACGAAAAAACTGTACGAGCAGACTACCGGGCGCAACCAGAAAAGCAATGTGATTGCCTATCAGATACGGCAATCCTTCCGACCCGGCGAAATCACAGCAGAGGATGCAAACCGCATTGGTTATGAGCTGGCCACCCGCTTCCTGAAAGGTAAACACGCTTTTATCGTTGCCACTCATACCGACCGGGAACACATCCACAACCATATCATCTACAATTCCACTGCATTGGATGGCACCCGGAAATTCCGGGATTTTTTCTTCTCCGGTCTGGCAGTGCAGCGATTGAGCGACCTGATCTGTCTGGAGCATCAGCTGTCTGTAATTGAAAAAAAGCCCTACCGGGAACGGCAGAAGCGCACACTCTACCCGCCCAAGGAAAGCAACCGCGACCGGCTATGCAGCGTGATTGACAACATTCTGGCTGAAAAGCCCAAGGACTACGAGAATTTTCTGCAAAGGCTGGAGCAACAGGGCTATGAGGTCAAACGCGGAAAACACACTTCCGTTAAGGGCGCACGGCAGAAACGCTTTATTCGCTTCTGCACACTGGGCAAAGGATACAGCGAAGATGAAATAAAAGCGGTCATTACCGGAAAAGCCGAACAACTCCCACGCCAGAAGCAGCCGCCCAAAGAGCAACCGTTTCGGCTTCTTGTGGATATTCAGTCGAAACTTGCCGAGGGCAAGAGTGGCGGCTACGAGCGTTGGGCAAAGAAATACAATCTGAAAGAGATGTCCAAAACGCTGATTTTTCTGCAAAAGCAGAAAATCGGCAGTGCGGCTGATCTGAAAGAGCGCGCTGATGCTGCACTTTCTCGCTATCACGAACTGGGCGATTCCATTAAAGCCTCTGAGAAGCGGCTGGCAGAAATTGCAGTGCTGAAAGCGCACATCATCAACTACGCCAAGACGCGTCCGGTCTATGATGCCTACCGCAAGACCGGATACAGCAAACACTTTCTGGAAACGCACCGCACAGAGATCACGCTGCACAAGGCAGCGAAAGCGGCGTTTGATGAAGCTAATTTAAAAACGCTCCCCAAGTTCAAGGAACTGGACGCGGAATATTCCAAACTGCTGACAGAAAAGAAAGCACGCTACCCGGACTACCGCAAAGCGAAAGAAGAAATGCAGGAGCTTCTTCGAGCGCAGAAAAACATTGAGCTTTTCTTCGATGAGGAAAAGAATCCAAAGCAAACCGAACATTCCAGATAAACAATACGACCCTGAGAACTTTGCCGCTTATCCGGCAGGGTTCTCAGGGCCTTTTTTGCTTATTGCTCAGTCTGTACTCAGAGCTACATTTCCTGTATTTTCAATTTGTTTATCAATCATGCGTTCCAGTTCCTGCGTGATCGTTGCACAATTTGCAACACGGTAATTCCAGAAATAAGAAACACCTTCGCACTCTTCCACGGACAAATCGCTGTTGACCAAAAGCAATCTTTCTGATGTCACGTTCAGCTTATCGCACAGAGAAGCATATTTTCCATAATCAATGCTTCGGCTGGATGATTTGGCTTCTACCCAGAAAAAGTTCCCATTGATGGAGAACACAACATCCAGCTCATGTGTGCTCCCTACGGATGCCGTTTCTGAAAGAACCACATTGGAGCAAACCGAAACTTCTGCGCCCTGCTCCTCCTGATAGTGGTTCAGAATCTGCTGAACCTGATGCTCTACAAAAAGCTCCAGCCACTTTCCGCTCAAAAAATGCCGGACGGTTTCATTTTGCGCAAGTTCATAGACGATATTCTGCGGATAGATCACAATGGCTGCAAAAAGTCCCATTTTGTCCCACGTCTGAGCAATCTCTGAAAGTGTGGCGAACGATTTTGGGGACGTACCCTTTGGGATACGGAACGAAAAAGAGCCGTCGCTCTGCATATGTGTTCGGATAAACTGCAAGAAATCCACCACCACCGGGTCGCAAAGAGCCTCGCCTGTTTTCCATGCCATCCGCTGAACAGCAATCGGTGGAAGTTTTTCCGGCACGATCTGCTGAACGATTCTATACCCACAGCGTTCCAGATGCTCCAATGCGGTCAAAGGCTTCTGGATTTTTGCTTTGACTTCGGGCTTTTCTGCTCCGGATGTATTCTCGGCCAGATAGTTGAACTTCCATCCGTATTCCCAAGCAGGCGAACGGGTCAGTACTCCGACTGCATGAAATCCGCTGTCATGCTCCTCCATCGGAAAAGTAATCTTGTTCTTATGGATATTGATTTGGAGCGTTTTGCTTTTTAGTGCTTTCTGATAAGCGTCAAGAAAAAATTCCTTTCCCTTATACGCCAGCTCACTGGAATTATTTGCAGAAAGACCAGCATTTTTTGCCAAAGAGAGGAGCAGACAATTCGCTTTGGGCAGCTCAAGGATATGTTCCATCTGCGCACCGTCCGGAATATTTGCATTATCGGACTGCGACGATTCGTCTACCGGAATCTCCTTTACTGGTGCAGAAACTTCGGGTGTCATTTTTGAAGCAATCTCAGACTTTCCTGACTTGGGCAAAGGCTTGGGCTCCGTGTAAACTTCCGCAATGAATGATTCATAGGAATCGATGCACGGAAGTTTTCCTGCCGCTGCAAGTCCTACATAGATAGCAGCCGCCCGCGAGGAATCGCCATAATATTTTTTTGAATCTGCTGCGGCAGCAATATCAGAAAAGGCATTATATCTGCTCAACTGCGCAGCCTTTTTCGGGAACTGCTTCAACGCACGGCAGTAGAGCCACTCAAAAAATGAATCAGGGTACGGCTCTATCGGATACTCACTTCCTCCCAGAGAGTAGCGTAGCAACTTTCCATTGGTTCGCAGCCGAGTATCCTTATGGACTTTGGGTGGCTCACAGGTCAGAAGGTCAACGAATGGCCCACCCTGTTCAAATACCTTGGCGGCTTCAAAAACCGTGCTGATGGGCACATCCTGCGCAACAGAATCAAGACGCAGCAAAAGCCGCAGAGAAGAAACAGCCTCCCCCTCCGGTTGAACGGATGCAGAGCTGACTTCCAGAATTGAAACATCCGGGTCTGTTGTATGGACGGCATCATGGACGGCACGGATATTCTGCCGCTTGCTACCGTTTATCCATGTGAACGTCACCGGCTGTTCTTTGCAATAGGGGTAGCCGGATATGGGAAAACAAATGGTTCGTGTTGCCATGAACACCTCCAATTTTTTAGGACAAACAGGTTTGTGTAAATCAAGTATAGCACAATCCCGGATGTGCTGCATAGCACTATTTTCTGCTTCCGGGAATCTATCTGTGCAAAAAGTGCCGATACCACAGGCATCGGCACTCAGATCAAAAAAGCATTTTGCAAAAATGCGCAGCCTGCATCCACCGGATGCAGAACACAAGGGGGTTGGGCACAGCCCAACAAGCATTTTGAATTTGGATTTTGAAAAATCTGATTCAAAAATCGCAAGTTGGTACCAAGTTGCACTGCTTGCGACGTAGATGTTTCCGTCAACTACTGCGTCAGAAATTTTAAATCACTTCAGCTTTGCGAGGATATCGTCTGCGCTCACGCCGCTGGCCAACAGCTTTTTCAGAACATCCTCTGCTTCGGCTTTCTTTGCCGATTCCGCTGCTTTGGTTTCAGCTTTGATCTTTTTAGCCTCGATTCTGGCGATTTCCTTGTCGATAGATTTCAGCGCTGCTTTCTTGGTTTTTAGGTCAGCTTTCAGCGCATCGATATTAGCGGTGATGGATGCGATTTCGGCGGCAGCGGCCTCCTTTGCGGACTGCTTTTCAGCGAGCTGTGCAACAAAGTCAACGGTTGCTTTTACGGTCTTGGGCTTGTTCTTGCTTCCTTTGGGACGGGGCATAAGGGACACCTCCTACAGATATGAAAGATGTACTTATTATACGGTATTTCTTTTTCAAATTCAATGCCGTAATCTATGATTTCGTGGTTCAGCTTTTTTCACTTGCTTTCCTGAAAAATCATACTGTCCCAAATGATGATAATTTTTATCGAATACTTCAAATCCACCACTTTCCAGATCCTGTGACAGATAATACTTTTCCCCGATCCTTTTTTCAAACACAATTCGCTTGGCTCTGGGTGTTGTATTGATCCGGGATAAGCTATCGTTTTTCTCATATAAATTGTACATAGCTACAACCGGACCCATTTTTTCAAAAAGAGCCTGCTTTTCGCTTTCGTTCATTCCTCTTTCTTCGATTTCATGACGAATATACGCATTATATTCACTGCAAAAACTCTCTCGTGGAAAAATCGCATTGATATCTTCTGGTTGTTTTAAGTACTGCATCAAAACGTCTGTTTTTTCTATGCCTACATAGGTAGAAACCTTTAGCGTAAACGTTCCACCTTCTGCCCATATTGCAAGCCCGTTGGAATAGCCGAAATTCCTCTCGCCGACAAATACAACAGAATCTTTTGTTTTCAAGTAGTTCAAATAAGCCGAGAATTTCTCTTCTATTTCTGTCTGTTCTTCATAGAAACCTGTCGGAAGTTCTGCCTGCTCTACACCTTCCAAATCAACATACTCATCATCCAGCATTTTCCTGATGCATGCATATATATGGGTTGCAATATATTGATTCAACGTAAAATTCCCTTCGTAGTATGGGATAAGCATGCGGTAACTACTATATGGAGAGCTTGTGTAATTCTGCAATTTCAATTCTGTGTTCTGGGATAAATTCTGCACCAGATGCGCAATTTTCTGGCAATGAATCTTTTCGTCCATGGAAGTATCTTTTAAAACGCAGGGAGACAGTGCTGCAATTGCCATGTCACATCTCCTTTTTTCGCATGTTTCTTATGCCTGCATCTAGAATATAACCGCTCTCTGTTGCAAACTGCGTGAAAAATTCTTCCGGGCATTCCGTAATGCCTCGTACTCGGTCTACAACGATTTTACTGACCTTTGAACCTCCATCTACATTTTCTACAAAGTATATTGCGATGTTATTTAAAAGTTCATCATTTGGAGCTTCCAGAATGCGTCTTACCAAACGGTTAATAATGTGATCACTGTGCGTTTCTGCGATGACGCAATGATTTGTTTGTGCTAAGGTCAACAAAAAATCGGCCATGCGCATCTGCATTCTAGGATGAAGATGAATTTCCGGCTGTTCCAAAACCATGGTCTGCTCATAGTCCATGGATAAGCCGTGCACAATAATGGGCATCGTCTGACTGACACCGAATCCCACATCTGCGATATTGCTTTTCTTCACATTGATTTTCAGAATATCCTTTTCGCTTTCAACATTTAGCTGACCCAAATCAAAGTACTCCATCCATTCTTCTACGGCATCTATGAAGGTTTCTTTTTCTGCACTTCTTTTTTCAAAGAACGCGTTCTCCATCAACGGCGGATTAATTTCTTTTTTGAGCTTTTTGCTTTGATTTTTCGCTAAGACAAAAGGCGTATCCGCACCAGTACTATCCTGCACAGTTCGGATGCTTGATATCGAATATTCGCGTTTTGGATTTTCGCGCAGCGGTCCCAAGTAAACAATCCCTTTATATTGGTCTGCAACAATGCGAAAAACAGCATATACATTCGTTAAAAAATCCGACATTTTTACAGTATGCTTTTCGCTTTCGTGATACAAATTGGTCAGCCGCATTCCGTTAAAATAGCACATGCAGTTTTCCAACTGTTCACTGACCTTTTTTTCGCCAGACACTGTTGGGAAATTGTTGAGTGTAATATCATAGACTGTTTTCCGCTTATGTCTGAGCCCTACACTGAAAATCTCTCCCTCTAAGGGCTTATGATCTGCGCTTTGGGGGACGATACGAACAAAATAACTGGAAATAAAGTTTTTATCCCACCAATCGGCATCGACATTTTTTCCCTTTTTTATGCAACACTTTACGCTGATTTCAAAGTACGATACATCGGTTGGCTGCAAGCCCGTTATTTTTCCCAACTCCTTTGCAGTCGATATATCCTGCTTTGAGGATGCCATAAAATGCTTACCCTTGTACTTGACCTCAAACGTATTTTCGATGGAAAAATCATCGCCTTTTCCATTGTAAATCACATCTTTCATCAAGCCGTTAGTTGTATACTGGCCGTTCAATGTCGCTTCATTTGTCGCAGACGAGTTTTCATAACTTTGTTTTAACAAAAGGAGACTTTTTATAATGGATGATTTGCCACCACTGTTCACACCGCAGAGAACTGTCAGCGGCTTTATTGAGAGTTCTTCGAGATTGTCAAACGCCTTGAATTTATCAAGTGAAATTCCTCTTAACATCGTCACGGTCTCCCTGTTACATTAGAATGAAGGCAGTACTCAAAACAAGTAAGTTTTATACAGACAGGTGTAATCAGTAGCAATTCTGTTTTAAACTCCATAGCCCTGATTTTTGATAGTACTCACGACCTGAGAAACATACTTCTGGCAGGTGTCGTGGTCAGGGGCCTCCACCATCACGCGGATCACCGGCTCGGTGCCGGACTCCCGGACAAGGATGCGGCCGGTATCGCCCAGTGCCTCGGCCACCGCCTTGACAGCGGCCTGCACGGCGGCATCATCCTGCGCGGCCTTTTTATCGGTCACACGGACATTTTCCAGCACCTGCGGGTAGATCTTCAGCGGGGCGGCCAGCGCACTCAGAGGCTTCTTCTTGGCCAGCATGACCTCCATCATCTTCAGGCTGGTCAGGATGCCGTCACCGGTGCTGGCGTACTTGGAGAAGATGATGTGGCCGCTCTGCTCACCGCCGATGCGGCAGCCGTTCTTGGCCATATACTCGTAGACATACTTGTCGCCCACGGCAGTCTTGGCGTAGCCGATGCCCTGCTCGTCAAAGGCCTTGTACAGGCCAAAGTTGGACATGACCGTGGTGACCACGGTGTTGGTCAGCAGCTTGCCGCGCTCCTTCATGTAGCAGCCATAGATGTACAGGATGTGGTCACCGGTGATCACATTGCCCTTTTCATCCACGCAGAGGCAGCGGTCTGCATCGCCGTCATAGGCAAAACCCACATCCAGACCCTTTTCCACCACGAACTTCTGCAGGCCCTCGATGTGGGTGGAACCTGCGTTCAGGTTGATGTTCAGGCCGTTGGGTTGGTTGTTGATGACATAGGTGTCTGCGCCCAGTGCATCGAACACGCTCTTGGCAATGTTCCAGCTGGCACCGTTGGCGCAGTCCAGACCCACCTTGATGCCCTTGAAGGAGTAGATGCCCAGGCTGATCAGGTAGCCCATGTAGCGGTTGCGGCCCGCCACATAGTCCACGGTGCAGCCGATATGCTCCCGGTGGGCAAAGGGCAGCTCCGGCCAGTCCTGATCAAAGACATGGAGCTTGCCGTCGATGTAGTCCTCCACCAGCAGCAGGGTCTCCTCGGGCATCTTTTCGCCGTAGCAGTCGATCAGCTTGATGCCGTTGTCGTAGAACGGGTTATGGCTGGCAGAGATCATAATGCCGCAGTCAAAATCATCTACGCGGGCAATGTAGGCCACGCTGGGGGTGGTGGTGACGTGGAGCAGGTAGGCATCCGCACCGGAAGCGGTCAGGCCCGCCACCAGGCTGTACTCGAACATATACGAGCTGCGGCGGGTGTCCTTGCCAATGACGATGCGGGCAGGCTCATTGTTGCCGCTGCGCTCCCGCAGTGCATTATAATACCAGCCCAGAAAACGGCCTACCTTGTAGGCGTGGTCGGCGGTCAGGTTCACACCGGCCTCGCCACGGAAGCCGTCGGTTCCAAAATATTTTCCCATTATAGTTTTTCTCATTCAAAGCGTGATTTAACGAATATATGCTTTAGCCGGATTATAATCCGTTGTCTGCTGCTCACCACGGAGAGGTAGCATACTTGAGCAGCACAGCCATGTGGCAGAACACATAGCCGTTGTGTAGATGATTAATATTTTCTCCACACCATCTTATTAACTACATTTACATACCCCTGAATGATGCGAACCACCTTCATAGACACGGTCTCATCCACATAGTCGGGGCAGGGCTTGCCCAGAACGCCCTTCTGCTTCATCTCAATCGCCATATCGGTGGCGTTAAGCAGCTCCCGGGTGGTGATGCCGGCAAGGATAAAGTCACCGGCTTCCAGTGCCTCGGGACGCTCCGTGCTGGTACGGATGCACACGGCGGCAATGGGATGCCCGATGGACAGGTAGAAGCTAGACTCCTCAGGCAGAGTGCCGGAGTCGGAGACAATTGCCAGAGCGTTCATTTGCAGCTTGTTGTAGTCATTGAAGCCCAGCGGCTCGTTGACCCGGACACGAGGGTCGAGCTTGAAACCGCTCTTTTCCAGACGGTGCTTGCTGCGGGGATGGCAGGAGTACAGGATGGGCATATCGTACTTTTCTGCCAGCGCGTTTATGGCGGTGAACAGACTCAGGAAGTTCTTTTCAGAGTCGATGTTCTCCTCACGGTGGGCGGACAGCAGAATGTACTTGTCCTTTTCCAGTCCCAGACGCTCCAGCACATCGCTTTTCTGGATTTTCTCCAGATTCATGTGCAGCACCTCTGCCATGGGAGAGCCAATCTGATAGGTACGCTCCTTGGGCAGTCCGGTGTCTGCCAGATACTTCCGGGCGAACTCAGAATAGCACAGGTTCACGTCGGAGATCACGTCCACGATGCGGCGGTTGGTCTCCTCGGGCAGGCACTCGTCCTTGCAGCGATTGCCTGCCTCCATGTGAAACAGGGGGATGTGCAGCCGCTTGGCGCTGATGGCGGACAGGCAGGAGTTGGTATCGCCCAGCACCAGATAGCCCTCCGGCTGCAATTCGCTGAGCAGCTCATAGCTGCGCCCCAGAATGTTGCCGCAGGTCACGCCCAGATTCTCGCCAACCACAGGCACCAGAATATCCGGACCATACTTCCCGAAGGTGTTTTTCAGTTCAAAATCTTCCCAGAAAATGGTGCTCAGATTTCTGTCCCAGTTCTGGTTGTAGTAGACCACGCAGCAGTCAAAATATTCCCGGCAGCGCTTGATAACCGCCGCCAGCCGGATGATCTCTGGACGAGTGCCGCAGCCAATCATGACCTTGGTGCACCCGTCATTTTTCCATGTAAAATTGTGTTCCATAAAATCTCCTATTGCCAACCAGTATTTTCTCTTACACCGGCTCAAAGAAGGTGTCCGGGTGCTTCGGGTCAAAGATCTCGTTACAGGTCATGACCGTGACCAGATTTTCCGTCTCGGACAAGTTAATGATATTATGCGTCCAACCGGGAATCATGTGGACGGCTTCGATCTTATCCCCAGAGACCTCAAATTCCACCGTTTCGCCGGTATTGATGTTTCGCTCCTGAATCAAACCGTGCCCAGCCACCACAATGAACAGTTCCCACTTGCTGTTGTGCCAGTGCTGGCCCTTAGTGATACCCGGGCGGCTGATATTAATAGATACCTGTCCGCAGTCAGCCGTATGAATCAGCTCCGTAAAAGAACCACGGTTATCCACATTCATCTTCAAAGCGTACTTGAACTTGTCAGTCGGCAGATAGGTCAGATACAGGGCGTACAACTTCTTCGCAAAGGAGCCATCCGGCATCCTCGGCATCATGAGGGTGGTAGGCTGCGCCTTGAACTCCTGCAGTAGGTCTACGATCTCGCCCAGCGTGACCTTATGTGTCACGGGGACGCAGCAGTAACGGCCATCCGCTTTGAGAACCGTTTCCACGCCATCAAATTCGCAGTGCTGCTCCTTGCCTTCCAGCAGGTCAAACATCCCTTCTACCAAGTCATCGATGTACAGCAGCTCCAGTTCTGTACTCCGATCATTGACCGTAAAAGGTTCATCGTTGGCGACTGCCCAGCAGAAGGTACTGACGGCACTGTTGTACTTGGGGCGGCTGTGTCCCATCAGGTTCACAAAGCGGTAGACGGCAACCTTTGCACCAGTCTCCTGAGCATACTGGAAGAACAGTTCTTCGCCCGCCTTCTTGCTGCGTCCATACTCGCTGTTGCCGAAGCGCCCAGCCAGGGTTGCCTGAATGGACGAGGACAACATGATAGTTGCCTTATTGCCGTGCTTTTTCAGGCAGTTCAACAGGTCAGAGGCAAAGCCAAAGTTGCCCTTCATGAAATCTTCCGGGTTTTCCGGGCGGTTCACACCCGCCAGGTTGAAGACAAAGTCGGCTTTCTGGCAATATTCGTCCAGTTCTGCCGGGGTCGAATTCAGGTCGTATTCATAGATCTCATCAATATGCAGTTCCGGGCGGGTCTTGTTCTTACCGTCCCGGATGTTTTTCAGGTTGTTCACAAGGGCGGTTCCCACCATGCCCTTGGCCCCTGTCACCAGAATGTTCATTTTCTCACCTCCGGGCGTACCGCTGTGCAATCCGGAACATCTGCTCCATCTGGCACAACAGCAGAATTGCAAACCGTCACATTGCTGCCGATACGGGCATACCTGCCTACTTTTGCACCAGTGCGAACGATGCTGTTTGCATAAATGAGCACATAATCCTCCACGACCGCATCACAATGGACTTCTGTACCTGCGTTCAACAGCACGCCATTGCCCACGACTGCACCATTCTGAACGCAGGCATTTTGAAGAATCACACAGCCAACACCAAGTTTTGCAAATGGGCTAACATAGGCACTAGGCGCAATAATATTCGGGAATGTATAGCCCATTGCCGCAGCTCTCTCATATACCTGCGCCCGGAAGCTGTTATTACCAACGCCGACCGCCAGCAAGTCATAGCTCTTGCGCAACTCAGGCAGACTAGCAATCCTACCAATAACAGGAATACCGCAAACCTCAGTTCCAACAGGTTGTCCATCGTCCACAAAAGCACAGTCATATTGGAGCAGTGCTTGTTCCGCTACCATGCGTCCAAAACCACCCGCACCGACCAGCAGGAGCTTTTCCTTAGACATTGGGGATGCCTTTCAGCTCATTCTGCACATACTCAGTGGTCATGATTTTCTTCACGGTGCCCTCTACATCCAAACGAGTGGTGTTATGGCTGGTGTAAGACTCATCCGCCATGGTATGTACCTCGCCCTTGACCACGAACTTGTCGTAGTTCAGGTCACGGTTGTCAGCGGCGACACGGAAGTAGTGCCCCATGTCCTCACTGCGCAGACGCTCCTCGCGGGTCATCAGGGTCTCGAACAGCTTCTCACCATGACGGGTACCAATGATGTTCGTGCCAGTATCGCCAAACAGCTGCTGGACAGCCTTGGCAAGATCGCCGATGGTAGAAGCATCCGACTTCTGGATGAACAGGTCACCGGGATTTCCGTGCTGGAAAGCAAACATGACCAAATCCACGGCCTCATCCAGATTCATCAGGAAACGGGTCATATTCGGGTCCGTGATGGTGATGGGATTGCCCGCCTTGATCTGGTCGATGAACAGAGGGATAACACTGCCACGACTGCACATGACGTTACCATAACGGGTGCAGCAGATGGTTGTGCCGCCACGCTCAGCCGCCACACGGGCATTTGCAAAGATAACATGCTCCATCATAGCCTTGGAGATACCCATAGCATTGATAGGATAAGCTGCCTTATCTGTAGACAGACAGACAACACGCTTGACACCGGCATCGATAGCAGCATGCAGAACATTGTCTGTGCCGATGACATTGGTCTGCACAGCCTGCATTGGGAAGAACTCACAGGACGGAACCTGCTTCAAAGCGGCAGCATGGAAGATGTAGTCAACACCGGGCATCGCATCTTTGATGGACTGCGGGTTGCGGACGTCACCGATATAGAACTTGACCTTCTGAGCCGCTTCCGGGTGCTTGGCCTGAAGCTCATGGCGCATATCGTCCTGCTTCTTCTCATCCCGGGAGAAGATACGGATCTCCTTCAAATCGGAATCCAGGAAATGCTTCAAAACGGTAGAGCCAAACGAACCGGTACCACCGGTAATCATAAGGGTTGCGTTATCAAAGGTTGACATTTTTATTCCTCCTACTCAGTATTTTTCTTTATGCGTCAAATCACATTTTTGAATCGAATAGCGTCCATCATTAACCGGACATTTGGACGAAGTTCCTTTATAAACAGTGGGAAAATCATAATAGTACTGATTTGAGTCATTAGCGATGCCAGCGCCGCGCCTGAGGCCCCCCATAGAGGAATAAAAAATGAATTCAACAGTACATTTGTGGCTGCTGCTCCAATATAAATGTACTTCAGGTAGTTTTGGCAGTTGTAGCTAACAATCCATGCGTTTCTTGCCACCCCTAGATACGAAAATGCTGTATACCATGTAATAATCCGTAATGGCATAACTGTTGGAAGATACGCTTCGCCATAAAGAATAAATATAATGGGCCTAGCTAAAATAGAAATCAAAATTGATACTCCCACAGACACGTAAAAAACGATCGTATAGAGTTGCCGATTTCTCCGTTCGAAGATTTGTTTATCCTTTTCAAACGACTGAAGAATACAAGGATATAGGGAATCTATAATAGCTGACAAAACGAAAACCCATGTATTACAAAGAGAAACAGCCGTCGAATAATAGCCAACCATTGTCTCATTCAGCATCTGCTTCAACATGAATTTGTCGGTGCTTCCATATATCGATACCATCAAGGAGGCCAAAATAAAGTGATAGCTACTATGTAATAATTCTCTGCTTTTCTTTTTGGAAAAACCGAAGTGAGGGCCGTGGTGTTTTTTGTACACGAGCAACAAAAAACAAGCAACAACAAAATAATCCAAAGATGTTGAGATGGCAAACCATTCAACACTTTTTTCAGTTAGCAAAAGCCATATTTTATATAGAGAAACTACTGTATACGAAATAACTGTTGCTGCTGCAGAAAATTTAGACTCTAGTCTGGACTGAAACCAGTAATTTATAGTATCAAAAACCTGAAAAAGCATTCCAATTCCACAGAGTGCTACGACGATATGCGTTGTTTTTTCGCCTCTATCAGCGACAAACGATATACCAAGCATCATAATAAAAGAGAGTCCGCTGGAGATTGCTCTCAATACAAGCGCTGAGCCGAGCGCAAGCCCCTCTTCATCCGGATGGTCGACAAAATCTTTTACAATGATCGAATTGATTCCAAGTGTACAGAAGGATGCAAAAAATGTGGTGTAAGTCAGAGCATAATTGATGAGTCCATAGTTACCCGGGCCAAGATACCGCGCTGTGATTAACCCAACAAAAAAGGCCAACAGCATATGGTAAATACGTCCTCCTATCAACCAACTGGCATTTCTTGTTACCTTGCTCTTAAGCAACTTCCGAATATTCATTTATCCAAGCCTCGAATTATCTTTGCAGGAACCCCACCGACAAGTGTGTTGTTCGGAACATCTTTGACAACGCAAGCGCATCCTGCAATCACACAACCACTACCGATTTGTGTATTACCAAGAATTGTCACACGTCCACCAATCCACGTTCCTGAACCAACCAACTGCGTATAATTTTCGCCTTTACCAGCACGTCGGCACTCTTTCCCAATTTGATGTCCGCCGGTCTGAAAAGTCACTTCTGGTGCAACATCACAGTTATCACAAATTATAACTGTTCCATTTCCATTTATTCTCAGATTTTTTCCAATCCAGCAGTTTTTACCAATCACCAGATTTCCGTTTATTTCTATGGGTCCAACAATTTTGGTTCCATCGCCGATTTCAAAACCTGCTTCTCGCAATATATATCGTTTAACAGGAAAAAAACAGGTTCTTGTACCGCTAAAAAATGTGTTTACCAGCTTTATCAAAACCCGCCTTTTTATCCGTTTCATTCTAGTCATTGTACTCTACCATCCTCATAAAATAGAAAGCTATTATAAAAACTCCACCTGCGCCAGTTGAAAAAACCATACCTTCCATACTGCTTAGAAGTACACAGCAAAGAAAAGCACAGCAAGCATCATAATTTATTCGATGGCTTCTTTTCTTCCTTCTTACAATCGTCCGCAGGGTAGACTCCATTAAGATAAAGAAGAAAAATGCAATTACAAACCCAAACATGTAAATATAATCAACCATTATATTATGAGAATAAGCACTACCATCTATTAGATAACGTCCGGTCAATGGCAATGATATTGCATCGTTCAGGTACTTCAACCACAGTATTTCGCGGCCGTCAAGAAGTGTATTTCCCTGTGAATCGTGAAATCCCAAAAGATATAGTAGAACTGATAACATTACAACCAGTGCGGGCGACCATACACCAGCTTTAAGGATATATCTGTTGTACAAAATCTTACACATTGGCAATATGTGAAGGATGGTCATGAGAATCCAGATAACCTGTCCTGTTCGCATTTCTGTTTGCCCCATAATCCACATCATCTGAAAATACATGCCAAAACATATGATTCCGAACCATCGACAATGTTTCCAGTATTTAATTTCATCCATTGCCAACAGAAATGCCAGCGAAAATAACATTGCCCAGCCACCAACCGCCTGCGGATTAAACTCCCCGATAGTGATTGACACACCCCACCATGACGTCTTATACGTATAAAACGCATAAACAAAAATAATGCCTGCCACCACTAGCATCCACAAACCTGCTTCTGCTTCTCCTTTTTTTACAGGCCGCAATATCGTCCCATGCATCAACGCACATGATCCCATTAGTATCATCAGCGTTATTGGCATTTCTTTTATATAACAAAACACAAAGAGAACAACAAATATCAACAACACAAACGAAAAGATCACACGTTTTATGTTCGATATTCGAGAAAAATAAAGTCGTAAAACTAGGGCATACCAGACAAACAGACAAACAAATGCCATCTGATAAAACGGAAACGGAACTTCCATCAGGAGAAATCCCGTATCCACACCAATCAAGGCAAATAGTATCGCAAGAATATAAAAAAAAGATATCGGATTCAATTTCAATTTATGTTCCATCATGTTTTAAAATCTTGTATGAATATAGTTTTTCGCTTTAACAACTTTTGCTTTTTTCATTGGTCCACTTTCATAATTATCAGGTTTCTGATTTACCATAAGTCTTTTGGCAGTTTCAACAAAGCGATCCGCTGCAATCTTCGCATTCCATTCTTTTTTTATCGTTTCCTGTGTAGCATAGGACATTGCCTTCAAATCGACATTTCCGGAAATAATCAATTCCATAATCTTTTCGAGTTCTTTTTCAGTATCAAACAAAAAGCCACTTCTTCCGTTTTCAATCAAGACTCGGGACGCGCCAGCTTTTTGGCTTGCGACAGGTACACACCCAGCGGCCATTGCTTCGTTCAGAACTGCGCCCCATCCTTCAAAATAATCGCTAGAAAAAAGAAAAATATCGCTTTTCTTCATGTGTTCTTGCACTTTTTCTGGAGTGCAATTTCCAAGCAAATGCACGCAGTCACTCAGCCCGATTTTATCCACTTTCTTTTGAATGATAGTCTGTAACTCGCCATCTCCGGCCATTTTCAAGTCAAAAGAAGCTCCTCTTTTCTTCATCATCTGAGCCAATTTTATGGCCTGCTCTGGGTGCTTGATTGCTATCATTCGTGCTGCCCATAAAATCTCCAACTTTTTCTCTTGAGAATTCCTTTCCGCTGACCCTTCAGACACAGTGGGAAAGTAAGCCCATTGAAAACATCTGTTCATGGGGACCTTCAACAAAGATAATTCATATGGCGCATATGCTCCGATGGTTAGATAATAAAGCTGTTTATCTTTATACTTTAAGAAACGATTCCATTTTTTCTTATAAGATGACGGAAGCCATCTGCGCCACAATCCTTTTCTGTAAAATCTTTCGCTGCACAGAAAAGTCAGCTTGTCTGCTTGCATTCGATTTTCAATATACTTGTCAGGTGCATGTGCAACAATCGCAACATCTGCATCCCTAACAATATCTAATGCATTCCTTTCTTTTTCTTCTGACCCATACGCTTCTACCACGTATGGGACACCAATCTGACCATCCTGAAATCCCATTTTCTTTCGTTCTTCGCCGAAAGGGGTCGTTGCCACAAAGCTGAATTTTTCAATGTCACTATGCGAACAGAGTGCATCACACAGCGGCTTCATGTGTGGATTTAAATAGTTAGATACCAATACAAGTTTCATTCAAGACTTCACACCTTTTTTGAAAGTTCTTTTATCACATCAAGATAGGTTTTAATATCATGTTCCATACAGAAATTACCTAGAGCAAATTTATGTAATGCAGCCTGGTATTCTTCCTTTCCTTCAGCCAGCACCGCACGAATCGCATCCATGAAGCACTTTGTTTCACCAAGCTCTGCAGTTTTTCCGCACATTTCTCCAACCAGTTCTGTGCAAGCTGTTGTATTATATGCCACAACAGGTGTTCCGCAGCAAATTGCTTCTGCTGTTGTTTTGCCGAAGGTTTCCTGCACAGAAGGATTCAGAAAAACATCGGCCATTGCATAATACTTCGCCAGTAGCTCCGGCTCTCGTATGGTTCCAACACAAAGCATATTGGTTGGAATTGTTATGTTTTCAGGCATTGTTCCAACCATAATCACTTTGCAGTCTTGGAATTCTCTGGCTGCAAGAAGCATCTCCTGCAGCCCTTTTTTATCACTCCAGCCAGAGGCAACTCCCAAAAGTATTTTTTCAGTCGGCTTAATTGACAGACTCGTTCTCAACTCGATCGTATCCTGTGGCTGAAATACTTCAAGATCAATCCAGTTATAAATACGCCTGATGATGGCTGCATCTTTTAGGATTGATTTCTTTGCTTCTCCAGTGATCCAGTCAGATACACCTACTACACCAAGGCGTGGAATCGATTCAAACCATAGTTGCTTATCTTTCAAGCATTTGTGTGCTGTGTCAAAAAACCAGCTACTGTTCCACTCATGGAGTTGCGAGCAATAGAAACAATCTTGTTGCCATTTTACACAATTTGTTTGTGCAAAATGACAACAATGCCCGGTGACGTACCAACAATCATGAAGAACCAAAATCGTTGGAATATTATTTTCTGCCAAGTAATGACACAAAATCGGAAAATTGATGCAGTTGCTATGCAGAACATGTAGAATCACAGCATCTGGCTGCTCCACGGTTAATTGTCGCACCAACTTTTTTGTTGAAGCAACAGAAAAATACCCCTGTAAACCGGTCAACCGTGATAAAACTGCATGAATTCTTCTATCTATCGGATTGGAAATCAAATGTATATCTGCATCAGGAGAACAAGCCTCATTAAGTCTTGCAACATATGCCGCAGAGTGATGTCCATTTGATTTCAGCCACTCATGCATTTCTTTTACATTCCGGCCCGTGCTGTCTGCATTGCCATAAGTTGCGTTGATCTGAACGATTTTCACTTTCCTCATCCTCACACATACATTTCAAAGTCTTGTATAATCATGGTCGTCTGTTTTTTCTTTTCCAAATTTACAAGGCAAAAAGATTTTGCTTTTTTCTTATATTCCATGATATACGCCGGGTTTAATAGTAGCTCATGAATCACATCATGTGCTTTCGATACATTGGGGATACAAATTGCAATATCATTTCGCTTCAGATATTCATATCCTCCCTGTTTTTCGTCACAAATTGCCATAACTGCACAACTGCTTGCAAGGCAATCAACAATTTTAGTAGAAAAAGACATTCTCGTAAGCAACCGATTTTTCAAATCAAACGACTCTACATGCAATGCAATATCACTCTGGCTATATACCTTTTTCAGTTCTTCCTGACTTATGCTGGGATGAATAATACTATTGCAGCCATCATTTAGTTTGTATGCCATTTCTCTGGTTATTTCGTTACCCGTATAGATATCCAGCTGTATTCTTTTGCCATTCTGGTTCTCTGCTCGAATCGCTTCCGCTATTTTAGCAAGCGTTTTCCAGCGATTCAGATAAATACCACCTGCGTACACCATACGGATTGGCTCGTGAACCGGTTGGATTTCTGGCACCTCTGGTGGATCAACTGCTTTAAGCAAAATTTTCATATTTGCGTGAAAATCTCGCTCACATTGACATTTCTGGACCTCTGTCATCGTGTACACCAGCGAATAGTATGGGAATGTTTTTCTCAATTCTTTTCGAACAGCGAAACGATTCATCCAAAAATACGGAGAAAGACTAAACTGCTTGAGTGTATAATTGTCATCGGAAATATAAGAGATTACTTTTTTCCCTGTGCGCTCCGCAATAAATCTTGTTAGTTGCTGCATGAACACATTCGCATAGCAGGGAGCGAATATGATATCCGGGGCAAAATCATCCACGAATGCCTTCAATTGATTATTTTTCCAATTGGAGTGTTCCCATAAAAAATTTCTGGCCGCATAAAAAATTCCAAACTTATGTCGATGAAAAAAGCTATAAAATCCTACGTTCACTTGTGTCGGCGCACTATTCTTCTTCTCTTCTGCAACTGTCCTCAATTCAAATATATTTCCTACTGGTTGATGATTCAGAAAATTCCTAATCATTTGGCCATCAGTCATTTGATAATAATTTGTACAGAGATTGTTCTGAGGAACACCTGGACTGCAATAAATTTGGGCAAATTCATATCCAGTATCCGAAAATATGTTTGAGAGGACATTTCCTCCATTTGTGCCATCCTGCCATACTTCTTGTGAGATAATTAATACTTTCATATCCTATTTATTTGGACCTTTTTCTATTCTGCATATAAAAGTTCAATATTTTCGAGCAAATACCAATTCCCCAGAATCGAGTTATCTGATTTATTAACCTTATTTTTCGGGTTCTTCCATACTCCAGTACCCATTGATATTCTTTGAGGAATAGGTATGAGGCTTTCTTTTCCTCCGATGTCAAACAGCTATACTGCCAAATCATGATCGAATATTCATATGCGGCAAAGCTCATGACATAGCTTTCCAATGTTCCGATTGCTTTTTTATGCAGAGTCAACTTCTCTACGGACTCTATTACAAATTTTCCTACACCATCAAAAGACTTCTTCGTAACTTTATTTGTAATAGAATTGCATCGCCCTTGACGGTAGTAATAAAAATCAATAGGCAATGAATCAAATCGCTCTGCTTTTAGAATACAGTCTCGCATAAATCCGAGATCTTCACTGATTCTTCTATCTCTTGGAAAGTCTAAATTGTTCTGTATAAGGAAAGTTCTTCTGAAAAGTTTGCCCCATGCACTTCCAGGATACTTGTTCATTTCGGATAGATACTTTACTGCATTCAGCTTTCCTTTGTACAGCATTTCATGTGGTATTGGCACATCCAAAAGTTCTTTTCTCCCATTTGGGAAGAGCTTCCATGCATTCATAAAACAAATATCCGCACTGGATCCTTCGATCCATGACAATATCTTCTGAATGCTGTTGTCTCCAATAAAGTCATCTGAATCGACAAATGTTATATATCGACCTGTTGCAAACCGTAGCCCTGTATTTCTTGCAGCAGAAAGTCCGCCGTTCTCCTGATGAACAACAATAAGCTCTTTGGATTGTGCCGCAAATTTATCGCATAGCTTTCCAGAGTTATCTGTCGATCCGTCATCAACAAGAATCACTTCAACCTCAGGTGTCCATTGATCTAGAATACTTTTTACGCATTGCTCCAAATAAGCCTCGACATTGTATACTGGGATGATAATGCTTAGAGCTTTTTTCTTCATACCGCACTCTTTTCTAACACAGCCGTATAGACTTTCCTCATACATTCGCTGACATTCTTCACATCGAACTGTTCCAGCGCTTTTTTATTCTGGGCGCATTCCTGGTCAACCTGTACTCCATTTACAGCATCCTGCATCAACTGGCACAAGGTACTTTCATCCGATGCCTCAAACAGATACCGGCTGTCGGGCAGCAGGTCTACATTTCCACGGATGCGGCTTGCAATGCAGGGTAGGCCAGCGGCCATTGCTTCCATCAAAGCCACTGGCAGTCCTTCCTGTTTGGATGGAAATACAAAAGCATCCGCACACTTCAGCAATTCATATATGTCATTCCGGAAGCCAAGCAAATGCGCCCTGTCCGATATCTCAAGCTCTTTAATCAAGGCAGTTAAGTGCTCCTTTTCTCTGCCGCTACCACAAATTAAAAGCTGTACCCCAGAAATGTTTAATTTTGCAAAAGCTCTGATCAAGAGCTCATGACCTTTCCGTGGAATCAATTCTCCCACAGTGAGGAACGCAAACGCATCTTCCGGGATGCCCAGTTCTTTTCGCTTTGCAACCCGGTCTACCTGTACAGATGCGATTTTCTGCACGTCTACGCCAATTCCGGGAACATAATGCGCTTTGCCACGCAGGGGAAATTTCTGTGCGGCGGCGTAATCCTCCTGATTGATGGTGATCTGGGCATCGGTATAGCGGGCTAAAAAAGTCTCGGCGGTCTGGTAGATCAGCCGGTTTTTCAACGGACAGCCTTTGTAGAAGTGGAAACCATGGGCTGTATAGAGTACCGGCGCCGTGTGTGCCGCATTGGCAGCCAGACGTGCCAGTGCACCTGCCATCGGAGTATGACAGTGAACTCCGGCAAACATCTCGGTCTGCATCAGATGCTTTAGTTGTTTGTATGCCTTGATATTTGCTGAAATGTTGTAAGGAGAACGGACAAAATCCACTTGGTGCAGAATGACACCATGCTCACGGATTACCTGAACTGCATCCGCATACATATCTTCATGCTCAAAATTCGTTGCATAATGGACCTCATATCCCATGCCCTGCAGCAACTTCACATCGTTCAACTCAAACTGCACCAGAAACCGGCTGTAATGGGCTACAATTAAAAATTTTTTCATTTGTTTGTATCCCCCATCGCCGTAGTCTGTCCCTCTGCCACGCCTTCCGTGCTCTCCGGCATAAACAGGATCTTCACGGTCGCCAGCATGATTTTCAAATCCTCGATCAGGCTGGGATGTGCGATGTACATCAGATCCATCTGCAGCTTATCGTAAGGAGTAGTGTTGTACTTGCCGTACACCTGTGCATAGCCGGTCAGACCCGCCTTGGCCTGCAGCCGCAGAGCAAACTCCGGCATTTCCTCACAATACTGGGCAGCGATTTCCGGCCGCTCCGGACGAGGACCAACAATAGATAAATCACCCCGGAGGATATTCCACAACTGCGGAAGCTCGTCTAGTCGGCAAGCACGGATGATATGACCGACCTTAGTAATTCGGTCATCCTTGTCGCCGGTGGAAAGGCGGGCCACACCATCCTTTTCGGCATCCACCCGCATGGAGCGGAACTTCAGAATCTCAAACTGTCTGCCATCCTTGGTCAGACGCACCTGCTTATAGAACGCCGGGCCTCCATCCGACTTGACTGCAATAGCCGTAATCAGAAACACCGGACTCAGGATAACCAGTGCTGCCAGTGAGATCACAATGTCCATTGCCCGTTTCACAAACAGAAATTCCGGGCTTGCCATATAGCGGCCCACACGCAGCATGGGCAGATGGAACATGTGCATCGGCTGTGAACCGCTCATGATCACATCGCCCACACGAGGAATCACGAACACATTGATGCCCTGCCCTACGCAGTATTTCAGGATGATATTGCGCTCATGGCTGTGGACACCGCTGATGAACACGCTCTGCATTCCATCCAGCAGGCTCAGGTCGTTCAGACATTCATCCACGTTCAATGTCATCTTGACATCGTATTTTTTTGAAAGACCGTACTCATTGATGAGTTTTTCCAATCCATGACGAACATCATAAACGACTGCAGTCGGCTGGGCCTGGAACGTATTAAAGTACCATCCATGCGCCAACTTCGCCCAGATTGAGGCCATCAGAATCTGTCCGGCAATCGCTGCGATACCCGGCAGAAGATTGCAGAGTCGCCGGGACATCAGGCAGATCACGATATACAAAATACCGTCTGTTGCCATCGCCGCCAGCACTTGCCCATAAATCAACTCCGAAATACGCTGCAAAGACATCCAGAATGCATCGTAGACCTTTCCCAGCAGGAAGAACAACACCGCAAACAGACCAATGATAGCCCAATTGCCCTTCCAGCCAAATTTTGCGTACACCTGATACGAATAATACCCATGCCAACAAACCGCAAACGGAATCGTAATCATGACCAAATCAACGACTTTAACGAACTTTAGCATCACATCATGCTGAAATTTTGACATAATACCCCAATAACTCCTTTAGCTTTTTCTTTTGTTCTTCGCTCAACTTTTCCGGCCCGCTTTGCAGCAGCCGTTTTTGGTTGTACACCCATCGGCTCAGCCAAATGCCATCCGCAGTCTTGTATTTTACCGGAATATCCAGATTTCCATGCTCTTTTTTATATTCCTGCGCCAGCTTGTACCGGTGCTGCCACGGATCAGGTTTCTCCCACTGCATTCCGATGGCATCCAACAACGCAACACGCTCCGGTGACAGAACTGCATTGCTTTTTTCCGGCTTCTGATGGGCATATTGCTGCCGCCTGACCCACTTTCCGAGAGCATATCCTTCTGGTGAAACATAGCTAACAGGCACATCAAGGTTTCCATTCGCCTCAAAGTATCGCTTTGCGGCCTGATAAACTTCGTTCCATTGCCGGTCGTTCCGGTTGCCCCAGTACATCCCGATTGTTTCCAATCGGCTGATTTGGTCGGAGGAGAGTTTTCCATTTAGATAGGCAGCACGTTGGTTGCAAAGCCACAGCCCCAATTTTTGGCCTTCTAAAGTCACATAACTCACCGGAACATTCAAATTGCCATTTTCTGCAGCGTACTCAACAGCAAGTCCATAGCCTTGTTCCCACTTTGCATCAAAAGCATTCCAACTCATGCCCAGTTCATTTAACTCTTGAATGTGTTTTTGCGACAATCTTCCATCAATGTAACTTCTCCGCATATTGATGATCCAATGTCCCAACGCAAAACCAGCATCGTCTACATATTTTTTGGGAACAAGCAGATTACCAAATTGTTCTCTATATTTTTTCACCGCTTCTAGTCCGCGATCCCATACCATATCACTCCGGCTGCTCCACTGCATCCCTATACTGTCCAGACGTGCAATTTGTTGTTGCGTCAGAATTCCGGTACGCTGTCCTGCCCGAATTCTCCGCTGAGCAATGACCCATTCGCCAAGACTCAGTCCCGCAGGAGTGGTATAACGTTTTGGAATATTCAGGTTGCCATGCTCCGCATAGTAAATGCTTGCTTCCGAAAAATAATGGTCCCAACCAGAGGACAAGCTTGCTTGCAGCCGCTCAAACAGCACCCGGCAGTCATGCACCTGCTCAACCACCTTAAACCGTTCGGTGATGATCTTGTCGCCCTCACCGTTGGCATTCAGGCGGTAGACCGCCTCCTGCATCTCGCCCTGTAACCCCGCAATGCTGCATAGGCCCTCGAAGTTGTTGACTACATCCAGAATCAGCGGGGCTGCAGTGTCCCCAGCAGTTAGAGCTCGTCCGATCTGCTGCTTGTAGATAATGGGCGAAATCGTTGGTCGGAATAGAATGACCCCGGAAATTCCCTCCACATGGACGCCCTCGTTGAGCATGTCGATGCAAAACAGCAGCTTCAGCTTGTCGCTCTTATCCG